>JAESFU010000275.1_pt1 | contig 46699 bp, 41 predicted proteins | sample 9269461 | NCBI WGS metagenome assembly JAESFU01 (sample SAMN14502556, study PRJNA617107) | algae metagenome | isolation source: Stenomitos rutilans HA7619-LM2 and co-occurring heterotrophs from cave walls | place: USA: Waikapalae cave, Hawaii | collected 2009-07-28
GATGGGATGGCCTGGTGGCCGCCCCCTCCACCAGCTTCGCCGGTCCCCCTCCCCCGTTGCACGGGGGAGGATCAAGAGCGGGCTTCGCCCGCGACCCCTCATCCGGCCTTCGGCCACCTTCTCCCACAAGGGGAGAAGGGAGACCCGACTGATGGAATTGGCCTGGTGTCGACCTACGCCGCCCGTGCCGCCGCGATGGTCCGCCGCACGGCGGCGACATCGGTGAGTGTGAGTTCGAACTCGCGCTCGATCGCCGTGCCGCCCATGCCGACATTGGGGTTGCGGTAGCCCATGTGGCTGGGGACGGTGACCGGCGAGGCGAAGTGCGCCTCGTCGGCGCCCGAGCGTTCCAGCACCTCGGCGATGTTGTGCTCGTCGAGCGCGCCGCAGACCATGATCTTGATGCGGCCGGCAGCGGCCTTGACGGTGCGGGCGAGGATATCGATGCCCTCGACGGCGGTATCGCGCTGGCCCGAGGTTAGCACGCGGTCGATGCCGCAGCGCACCAGGGCCTCGATGGCTTCCTCCGGGTCGCGGGTCATGTCGAAGGCGCGGTGGCTGGTGGTTGAGAGCGGGCCGGCGGCTTCCCGCAGCGCCTTCATGCGCGGCTCGTCATAGGTGCCCTCGGCGGTGAGGCAGCCGAACACGACGCCCGCGACACCGATCTCACGGCACTCGGCGACGTCGTCGAGCATGGTCTGGAACTCGAGCTCGGAATAGAGGAAGTCGCCGCCGCGTGGGCGAATGATCGGGTGGAACGGCACGAGGTCCAGCGCCTTGGCGCGCCGGATAGTGCCCATGGACGGGGTCAGCCCGCCTTCGAGCAGGCTCGCGCAGAGCTCGACGCGATCGCCGCCGGCCTCGTGCGCGGCGACCAGCCCGTCAATGCCTTCGACGCAGATTTCGATCGGGACGCGGCGCATTGGAATTCTCCGGAAAAGTGCTGGATAGCCCATCGCAAACCGGGCTTTTCAGAGCAAGTCCCCATTGCTGAAAACGCCAGGCGGCTGGACAGGGGCGGGGCGGGCTCCCTATGGTGCGGCAACGATAAGTAACCAACCGGTTCGGGGAGGAACGGCATGGCTGCGGCATATCTCGACGAGGATCGGCTGTTCGATGCCGAACCAGGCGCGCGGGCCGTCGCCAAGGCGCTCTATGCCGGAGTGAAGGATCTGCCGCTGGTCTCGCCGCACGGCCACACCGAGCCGCGCTGGTACGCCGAGAATGAGCATTTTCCCGATCCGGCGCAGCTGTTGATCGTTCCCGACCACTACGTGTTCCGCATGCTGTTCTCGCAGGGCATCCGGCTCGAGGACCTGGGCGTGCCGACCACGGACGGCTCGGCGGTCGAGACCGACGGGCGGAAGATCTGGCGGCTGTTTGCTGAGAACTACTACCTGTTCCGCGGCACCCCGACCCGCATGTGGCTCGACCACACGCTGGCGACCTTGTTCGGCATCGAGGAGCGGCTGACGCCGGCCAATGCCGATGCGACCTACGACAGGATCGCCGAATTGCTGACGCGCGACGATTTCCGGCCGCGCGCCTTGTTCGAACGCTTCAACCTCGAGGTGATCTCGACGACGGATGCGGCGACCGACGAGCTCAAGTGGCACGGGATGATCCGTGACTCCGGCTGGAAGGGCCGGGTCGTGCCGGCCTATCGGCCCGACGCGGTGGTCGATCCCGACTTTGCCGGTTTTGCGCAGAACCTCGACAGGCTCGGCGAGCTGACCGGCGAGGATACGGGCAGCTGGTCCGGCTATCTCGACGCGCACCGGAAGCGCCGTGCGTTCTTCAAGGAGTATGGCGCGACTTCGTCCGACCATGGCCACCCGACCGCCGCGACGGCCAATCTCAGCCCCAAGCAGGCCGGCAAGCTGTTCGACAGGGTGCGGGCGGGGAAGGCGGACAAACAGGAGCGGGCCGAGTTCCGGGCGCAGATGCTCACCGAGATGGCCCGCATGTCGATCGACGACGGGCTGGTCCTGCAGATCCATCCCGGCGCCTGGCGCAACCATTCGCCGACGATGCTGGGCCGGTTCGGCCGCGACAAGGGCTTCGATATCCCGAGCCAGACGGACTATGTGGGGGCGTTGAAGCCGCTGCTCGATGCCGTCGGTACCGATCCGCGGCTCTCGATCATCCTCTTCACGCTCGACGAGACGGTCTATTCGCGCGAACTGGCCCCGCTCGCCGGTGTCTATCCGTCGCTGAAGCTCGGCCCGCCCTGGTGGTTCCACGACAGCCCCGAAGGCATGAAGCGCTTCCGCGAAATGGCGACCGAGACGGCCGGCTTCTACAACACGGTCGGCTTCAACGACGACACCCGCGCCTTCCCCTCGATCCCGGCGCGGCACGATGTCGCCCGCCGCATCGACTGCGCTTTCCTCGCCCGCCTCGTGACGGAGCATCGGCTCGACGAGCAGGAGGCGCATGAAGTGGCGAGGGACCTTGCCTACAACCTCGTGAAGAAGGCGTACAAGCTATGACCAAGCAGAAGGTTTTCGCCCTGCCCAGCGAGGGCAAGGTCACCCAGCTCGACGGTTCGAGCCGCCGCGTGATCCTCGACCTGCCCGAGCTGATGCTGGTGGAGTTCACGTTCGACAAGGGCGGCATCGGGGCGCTCCATTCGCACCCGCATCTGCAGACGAGCTACGTCGCCGAGGGGGTGTTCGAGGTGACAATCGACGGGGTGACCGAGACCATCGGCAAGGGCGGCGCCTATATCGTGCCGACCGGGCTGGTGCACGGGGTGAAGGCGCTCGAAGCGGGCAAGCTCATCGACAGCTTCACCCCTCGCCGCGACGACTTCCTCTGACGCTGCAAATCTTGCCTAACGCCTTTTCCACACTCGGGATTTTGTGAGCGGATAACCGATCACAATTGGTTCCGGACGCTGGAATAAGCGGAACTGCGTATGCACCTTATCCATTCGCGCTGCAGGACCAGACTGTGGGGATTGGCGTTGGACGAGACTTACCGTGGCTTTGCCATCCGGCTGGAGAGGGTCGGAGAGTGGCACGCCAAGATCATTGAAATGGCCACCGGCGCGCTGCTGCCGACCATGGCGACGGCCCTCGTGGAAGAAGGGCAGGCGACGGCGCTGTTCCGCGCCCGCCGGCTTGTCGACGTCTACGCCGATGCGCTCGAGAAATACGAGAACGGCTACCTGCACCTGGAACGTGCCGGACGCGCCTAGCTGGCGGCCATCACGTCGTGGCGCGGCCGCCAACCCATGATCCGGTTCCGACCTGCATGCTTGGCGCTGTAGAGCGCCTGGTCGGCCCGCGCGAGCAGTTGGCTGGCGCTGCCGCCGCGCATTGCCCCGCTGCAATCCTGCGTCGAGATTCCGGCACTCAGCGTGACTTGCCCGAGCTTGCTGCCGGGATGCGGCACCCTGAGATCGAGCAGGTTCCGGCGGGCCCGGTCGGCGAGCCGGAAGGCGGCATCCTCGTCGGTATCGGGCAGGATCGCCACGAACTCCTCGCCGCCATAGCGCGCCAGCACGTCGCCCTGCCGCTGCAGCGCCATCTGGATGCAGCGCGACACGACCTTCAGGCACTCGTCGCCGGCCGGATGTCCAAGCGTGTCGTTGTAGGCCTTGAAGTGATCGACATCGAAGATAACGAGACTGACCGGGCGCTGCTCGGCATAGCCGCGCGCAATCTCCTCCTCGATGCGGATGTCGAATGACCGCCGGTTCATCAGCCCGGTGAGCCCGTCGGTCTCGGCGAGCACCTTGAGCTGGCTGGTCAGAGCGCGCAGTTCGCCTTCGGCGTTCTTGAGCGTGGTGACGTCCGAGACGACAACCATGGCGGCGCCGTGCTCGGTGGGGCGGGTGCGGATATGCAGCCAGCGCCCGTCCAGCAGGGCGACCTGCTCTTCGCCGCCCGTGCGCAGGGAGCGCGCCACCGTATCGATCCAGCCCTCGGGGTCGCCGAGATCGAGCTGCTCGCCCGTCTCGACCACCTTGCGCAGGATATCGCGGATATGCGCACCGGTCTGCCGCGCCTCGCCGGTCAGCGGAAACATGCCGCGATAGCGATCGTTGGAATAGACGAGGCGGCCGGTGCGATCGAACATGGCGAGCCCGTCCGACATGCCCTCGACCGCATAGTTCAGCAGGTTCCTGCTGTCGACCAGCGCCGCCTCGGTCTTGCGTTGTTCGGTCACGTCACGCGTGACGCCGGCCAGCCCCATGGCGCGGCCATCGGCATCGAACAGCGGCACCTTGGACGTCAGGAACCAGTGCTCCACGCCATCTTTGTCGAGCACCTGTTCCTCGACGTCGAGGAGCGGCTTGCCGGTGCGTACGATCGCCTGCTCGGCTTCGAACAGGCGCTGCGCCCGCTCGGCATGGGTCAGCTCGAAATCGGTCTTGCCCAGCATCTGGCGCGGCGAGGCAAAGCCGTTGAACCTGGCGACGGCGACATTGACCTCGGCGAAACGGCTGTCGGTGTCCTTGACGTAGTGAAAGTCGGGCGCCTGCCGCAGCGCCATGCGCAGCAGGTCGCGCTCCGCCGCGACGCGCTGGCCGCGATAGACCGCATATCCGGCGCCCAGCGTCGCCAACAGCGTCAGCGCTGCGATCGGCAGGGGCGGCAGCACGGCGCCATAGGACCCCGCCGGGATGATCATGCTGGAGCCCACCGATGCCAGCACGCTGCCGAGCGCCGTGGCGGCGACGTGGACCGGTTGCACGCGCTTGCCGTTCAGCAGCAGGTAGCCGGCAAGGCCGACCAGGGTGACCAGTACGATGCCGGTAACGCCGGGCGCTACGCCGCTGCCGCCGAGCAGCGCGCGATAGGCGACCGCGAACCCGCCGGCAATAGCGGCGCCGATCGGACCGCCGAACAGGCCGGCAACGGCGAGTGGCGCCGCGCGGAGGTCGAAGATCACGCCCGGCTGCAACTGGATGGCGAGCGCCATGGAGGACATCGCGGCCACGCCCATGAACAGCCCGAGCGCGACGGTGCGGAACCTCCAGCCGTGCTGAAACAGCCAGTCCTGGGCGAGGGCCCAGCTGGCAATAAAGGCTGCAACGACCGCGAGATTCGCGATCAGATCGTGCCAGAAACCGTCCATGCGCATCCGCGCGTTGGTAATGTCCGGCTCCGTTATTACCGGCGGACCCTCATAATTCGGTAAAGGCAGAGCTGCGTATTGGCCGATTTGATTGACGGCGAGGTAACGTCAGCCGAAACGACGGGCCGCGTCGATAGCAAGTCCGAGCCCGACGCTGCCGAAGGCATCGGTCTCCACTGCACGCGCGTCCGGCACCCGGGCCCGCAGCTCGGTGGCCACGGCCGGCACGCGTGTCGAACCGCCAGTCAGGATCAGCGTGTCGATCCGCTCGCGCCCGACCCCGGCGAGATCCAGCGTGCGCGTTATCGCGTTGCCGATCGCTTCGGTCGCCGCGGCGACGGCGGCGTTGAGCTCGTCGAGCGTGATCTCAGTTTCCAGCCGCGCATCGCGGGTGACGAACCGGAAAAGCGTCTGCGGCGCTTCGCTGAGCGCGATCTTGGCTTCCTCCGAGCGGCCGGCGAGCCGATGCCCCTGCCGGTCCTCGACCAGTGCGATGAACTTGCTGACCAGATCGGGAAACTGCGCTTCCTGCCGCGTCGAGTGCAGCTCCGCCATCACCTTGGCATTGTAGAGCCGATTGATCCGGTGCCAGGTGGCAAGGTCGTAATAGGGGGCAGATGGCAGGGGGCGCTTGCCGTCGGCGGTCTCGGTTCCATAGCCGAGCAGCGGCATGACCTTCTTCAGCGACAGCAGCCGATCGAAATCGGTGCCGCCGATATGGACGCCGGCGGTCGCGAGGATATCGCCCTTGCGATCCTTGGCGCGGGCTCGTTCGGGCGAAACCCGGATGACGGTGAAGTCGGAGGTGCCGCCGCCGATATCGGCGACCAGCGCCAGCTCCTCACGCGTGACCTGCTGCTCGTAGTCCAGCGCCGCCGCGATCGGCTCGAACTGGAAGGCGACATGCCGGAAACCCTGCGCCCGCACGGCGCTCTCGAGCTGGTTCTGCGCCTCGGCATCGGCGGCATCGTCGTCATCGACGAACCGCACCGGCCGTCCGCACACGATCTCCTCGATCGGCTGGCCGAGCACGGCCTCGGAACGCTGTTTCAGCTCCCCGATGAAGCGGCCGAGAATGTCGGAAAACTTCAGCGCCTCGCGTTTCACGCGGGTGGTGTCGTTGAACAGCGAAGTGCCGAGCACACTCTTGATCGAGCGCATCAGCCGGCCGTCCGCGCCGGTGACATATTCGCTGACCGCCTGCCGGCCGAAAAAGGCGCGGTCTTCCTCGAACGAGAAGAAGATCGCCGAGGGGATGGTCGGCTTGCCGTCCTCGAGCGGAATGAGCTGTGGCGGGCTGTTGCCGCCGGCTGCCGCGACGGTCGAGTTGGACGTGCCGAAATCCATGCCGCAATGCATGCGCGCCATCAAAATCTCCGCGTCCGAGGGGTTGTCAGGGGCGGGCGGTATAGGCGGCCCGCGCCGCCCTGTCTACCCGCCTTGGGCGCAATGGGCCGATGATCGATCGAATGCCAGCTTTCATCGCGTCTACGCATTTACCCTCGCTCAACATGTGAGCAGTGCGCAGGTCACGAAGCGCACTCCGTTAAGGCTTCGCACACCACGCGCGCCCTTGAAGTCAGCCCGACTTTGCAGTTCAGGCGACCAGGAGGGTCCGATGCCGAACAGAATGTTTGTAATGCTTGCACTAGTGCTTGCGATCCTTATGCCGGCGGCCGCCTGGGCCGACGACTGGGTGGCGGTGAAACTGCGCGGGCAGGTGTTGCAGCTGATCGATGGCGAATGGGCGGCCATCGAACGCGGTGATGTCGTTCCCGACGACCGCGTCATCCGCACCGGCAGCACCGGCCGGGTCGATTTCCGTCGCGACGCGGAAACCATCAGCCTCGGCGCCGACACACAGGTCCAGATCCACGACCGGGTCGGCGAGCGCTTCACCACGGTCGAGCAGCATTTCGGCACCGTCGAAGTGGAGGCCGAGGTTCGCAACGTCCGTCACTTCGCGGTGGAAACGCCCTTCCTCGCCGCCGTGGTCAAGGGGACCCGCTTCGTTGTCCGCTCGGGCAGGAGCGAGGCTTCGGTGCAGGTGAAGCGTGGCCGCGTCGAGGTGACCGACCTGAAGACCGGCATTCATGCGCTCGTGCCGTCCGGCCAGACCGCGACGGTCGGCAGCGACGGCAGCTTCGTCCTCGACGGCCGCGGTTCGGCATCGACGCCGGTCCTGGGTGCCAACGGCGCAATCGTGGGTGAGGGCGGGGTCAGTGCCGCTGCCGTCAACGCCAGCGCCGGGGGCGTCGGCGCCGCGGTTAGTGTGGACGGCAATGGTGTCGCGGTCGGCGTCACCGCTCCGGGTGGCGTTGGCACCGAGGTCACTGTCGGTCCCGAGGGTGTCGAGGTGGGCGTCGAGGTCGGCGATGTCGTCGGGGTCGATGCCGATGTCGGGACCGATGGCGTGAACGTTGGCGCCGATGTCGGCGGTACGGGCGTCGAGGTCAATGTCGGCGGCGACAGCGGCGGCGTGTCGGTCGGCGTCGGCCGGGTCAGGCTGAAGCTGCTCTAGCGGCTTCGTCGGCTGCGCGCGTCGCTTCGATGCGCGCAGCGATATCGCCGGCCGGCATCGGCTTGCCGAACAGCCAGCCCTGCCCGATGTCGCAGCCCATGGCGAGGAGCCGCTCCGCCTGCTCGGGGGTCTCGATGCCCTCGGCGACAGTGGTCTTGCCCAGCCGCTGCGCCAGTTCGACGACAGTGCGGACGATCGCCTCTTCGGCCGGGCTGGCGGTCATCCGGCGCACGAAACTCTGGTCGACCTTCAGCTTGTCGAAGCTCAGCTGGCTCAGGTAGCTGAGCGACGAATAGCCCGTGCCGAAATCGTCGATGGCGACACCCACCCCAAGCCGCCGCAGCGCCGCGAGCGTCTGCTCCAGCCGCTCCGCGCCATCGACCATGACGCTCTCGGTGATCTCGATATCCAGCCGGCTCGCCGGGAATCCGGTGGATTTCAGCGCGTCTTCGACCATGGTGGCGACGTCGGACAGCTTCAGCTGCGTGGCCGACACGTTCACCGCCAGTCTCCCCGGCCACGGCCAGGCTATGGCCTCGCGACAGGCCGCGGCCAGCACGAAGCGGCCGAGCGGCACGATCAGGCCGGTTTCCTCGGCGAGCGGGATGAACTCGGCCGGCGATACCGCGCCCAGTTCGGGCGACGTCCAGCGCACGAGCGCCTCCACCCCGACCAGCCGGCTGTCGTCGAGCTGCACCTGGGGCTGGAACACCACCGTCAATTCGCCCTTGTCGATCGCCTGCCGCAACGCCGCATCGACTTGCCGCCGCCGCGCCACGCTGCTTTCCATCGACGGCTCGAAGCTGGTGATGCCGCCCGCACTGCGCGCCCGTGCGCTTTCGAGCGCCAGCTCGGCCCGCTGCAGTCGCATCTCCGCTGCCGTTTCCGGTTCGGCCAGGCTTGCCGCCAGCACGCTGTCGACATGCACCTCATGGCCCTCGATGGCAAAGCGCGGCCGCACGACCCGCCGCACAGCGTAGCCGATCCGGTCGAGATCCTCGTCGGTTGTGCCTGCCGGCAGCGCCAGCGCAAAAACGTCGCGGTCGATCAACCCCAATAGGCCGGCTTCGAGCCCGACGAGGCGCTTGGCCGCCTGGCGCAGCGTCGCCTCGGCGACGGCGCGGCCCAGAGTGCCCCGGACGAGTTCCAGCCGCGTCAGGGCGACCAGCAGGATCGGACCGGGAGGCTGGTTGCGCATTCGTTCGAGCAGTCCCAGTCGCGATGGCAGGTCCGTTACCGGGTCGTGCCGCGCGAGATGGACCAGCTGCGCTTCGGCCCGGCGGCGGCGGGCAAACTCGAGGGCAAATCCGGAGGCGATATGGACGCCGACGAGACCGAGCACCGATACGATGAACCCACCCGTCTGCGCGGTGATCCCGAAGCCTGCCTGCATTGCCAGCGCGACGAGTTCGACCAGCGCGATGGCGCCGCCGGCCAGGGCGAGGCTTGGCCAGATCCTGAGCTCGCGGCCCAGCAGCGCCCAGCCGAGCCCGGCAACGAGGGCCAGCGCGATCCCCGGCCACTGCCCGAGCGGGGTCAGGGCGCGATTGGCCCGCAGGGTTTCGACCGCGGCGATCTGGACGAGCGGGCCCGCCAGCATGCCGAAGCGCGGCACGGTGAAGATGTCGCGCAGCTCGATCGCGCTCGCGCCGACCACGACCTGCCTGTCGGCGAGGCGCGCAGCATCGACCCTGCCGGCGAGCAGGTCGGCAACGGAAATGCGCTCGATGGTGCGCAGGTCGATGCCGAAATCGATGTTGATGTCCTGACCTCGCGGTGTTGCCCCCGAAAGGACGACCGGCAAGGCCGCAATACCCTGTATCTCGGCCGGGACGCTCTCGATGCGCCCATCCGGTCCGGCGACGACATTGACCGCGACCGGGTCGGCGTGAGCGCTGAACTCCGGGATCGGCTGGTTGAGGTGTCCGACCCCGCTTGCCCCGTCGAGCTGCTCGAATGCCGCAAGCAATGCGTACCCGCCGGCTGCCTCGAGCGCCTCGGCAAAGGCGGCGTCTGCAACCGGAGTCGAGCGCGTCGAAAAATCGATGTCGAAGGCGACCTCTGCCGCCCCATCCGCCATCAGCCGGTCCAGCAGCCGGGCATGGATGTCGCGCGGCCACGGCCAGACGCCGATTTCGGCGAGGCTGGCAGCGTCGATATCGGCAAATATGATCTGCCCGCTGGTGGGGCGGCTGGTCAGCGTAAACCGGGAATCGGTCAACAGGCGATCGAGGGAGGTGATCGCCCCGAGCGCGGCCGCACCAAGTATTGCGGCCAGTACCGCAGCGGCGACTGCCACCCGTTGAGCGAGGCGCATCTCAACTCCCGACTGCACTAGGACCGGCCAGCTATACGCCATCGGGATTCGGGAACGATTAACGCGCCACGGCGCGGAACCACGAATCGGGGGAGTGGTGGCTGGGCCAGCCTGATCGTCATAATCAAGTAGACAGCAATACGAGCAGAAAAAGACCTGAAACCGGCCCCGGTGGTAAGCATATCCGGTGCGAATGACTTGCTGGGAAAGACCAGATCACCTAACAAACCGTTAAGAGGCCCTCTTTGAGTCTTGGCTGCGTGGTGGGGCGTCGACCTCGCGGCCCGGTGTTGCGGCATGTGCGCCAGAGTAAGCCGCCAAGGAGGGCGCAAAATGAAAGCCTGGTTCGGGCTGCCAGCAGTGGCAGCCGTCATCGCGTTGGGGTCGGCCGTGCCGGCGTCCGCCGCGACATTGTTCACGGAGAATTTCGAGTCCTACGCCGTTGGGTCCCTCGTGGACGCCTCGCCGACCTGGACCGTCACGCTCCGCGAACCCAACTTCAAGGTGAAGGTTGTCGATAACGAAGCCATCGATGGCGACGGCGGCAATCTTGGTCTGTTCGGCGGTTCGACGAATTCGCTGCCCTACTTCCGCAATACCCCCGGCTACACGCCGCAGGTCGGTGACACGTCCAACACCGGCAAGTACCTCGGTTCGACCGGCTACGGCGCCATCAGCCCGGCCGACACGACCGTCGTGACGACGGCCGCCTTCAGCACGCAGGCGCTCTCGGTCGTTACCTTGTCGTTCGACTACGCGGCGTACCGCAGCGAAGAGGCCGACAAGCTGACCGTCAGGGTGTTCGACGCGCTCACCAACGCGCTTCTGCAGGTGTTGCCGCTTGGTCCCAAGGATGACAGCACCGGCCACGATGGCGGTCTTGCGTGGAAGTCGTTCTCGCAGACCTTCCAGACCTTCGCGAGCTCGATCTTCCTCGAGTTCAGCTTCAACTTCTCCGAAGATGAAGCAGGCTATCTGGACAACGTCCTCGTTACCGCCGTGCCGGTTCCGGCCGCGCTGCCGCTCGGTGCCGCTGCACTCGGTGGCCTCGGCCTGCTCGGCTGGTCGCGCCGCAAGCGCAACGAAGCCGCGGCTGCCTGAAGCCAGTTCGTCAACACTCTTGTGGGGCCGCGTCACCGCTGGTGGCGCGGCCCTTCGCATTCGCGCGCGTCCGACGAGGACCATTAATGTTTGGTGAACGCCGGTCTCACCGGCCGTTCAAGCGCCGGGGACTTAGCTCCGTGTCGCCGACAACCGGACCTGAGGGGGCGAGGACGGCAACTGCAAACCGAAGCGCATGCGGCCAACAGGCCGCGCTGTCCGCGATCGGCGTCGGCCCAGAGCACTCATGCTCGCAACGGAGATCGACAGATGAAGTACATCGCCATTCTTGCTCTCGCCGCCGCCTTCACCGGTCCGGCCGTCGCCGGCTCCCCCACCGAACCCGTTCAGGTCAATTCGCAGCGCGAATACATTGCCCACCAGATCCGCTGCGCCGGGCTGCTGTTCGACGATGCCGAACACGCGCGCATCTGCGGCACGATGGAAGGCAACAACTTCAACTCCATCGCCAGTGGCGGTGGTGGCATCATCTACGAGCGGCCGGTGCTGACTGAAGAGCAGGTCGCCTACTGATCCGGCAGGGCCCCGGCGCTGCGGGGCTTTCCCACCGAGGCCCAAAAGCAAAAAACCCCGGCAGAAGCCGGGGTTTTTTGAGGATTGGTGGAGCAAAACGGAATCGAACCGTCGACCTCTTGAATGCCATTCAAGCGCTCTCCCAACTGAGCTATTGCCCCATCAACGATCGCGTGGATCTGTATCCGGATGCCCGGCGAACCGGGCTTGGGATTTGCGCGGGCGGCGTCTCCGTCGCCAGCGCGGGTGCTATCTAGCGGGGTCACTCCCTCGTGGCAAGCAGCTTTTTTGTCGCCTGCATGACACGCGGGAGAAACCGGCGTCAGCGTTCGTCGTTGCCGCCGCCCACGTCGAAGTCGAGGTTCTCGTCCTCGTCTTCGTCTTCCTCGAGGAACGTGTCCTCGTCGTCATCGCCGATATCTTCGACATCCTCGACGTCATCGACATCGGGGATATCCTCGCCTTCGTCGCCGCCGCCTTCTTCGGCATCGGCTTCCTCGAGCGAAATGACTTCGGGGCCGCTGCTGGCCTCGGCGTCTTCGGTCTCGACTTCCTCTTCTTCCTCGTCTTCTTCGCGAGCGGTTGCGGCTTTCGCGCGCACGGCCGCCACGGCGTTCTGCTCGAAGAAGGAGAGCGGATAGGATTTACCGGTATAGGGCGAGACGATCGGATTCTTGTTCAGATCGTAGAACTTCTTGCCGGTATCGGGGTCTTCCCGTTTGGTACCGCGTTCGTCCTTGGCCAATTGCTTGCCTCTTGGAAAAGCGGGCCTCGGGCCCGCAATTGAGTTGGTCCGGTTAGGGCGAAAGTGCGCCCCTGTCAAACCCAAAATGCGCGCCTTCCCGGGGGTTGTCCGGCCCCCCGCTTTGCCCCGCGCCGACGCCGGTGCTAGGGGATCGCAAGGGGCCCGGCAGGGGGAGGCGGCATGATCATCGCGGTGGACGGACCGGCAGCATCGGGCAAGGGGACGCTCGCAGCCGGGCTCGCGCGCCACTACGGCCTGCCGCACCTGGACACCGGCCTGCTCTATCGCGCCGTCGGCCGCGCTGTGGCCGGCAAGGAGGACAGTCCGGACTTCGAGGCCGCGGCGATCGCGGCGGCGCAGGGGATCGATCCGTCCCATCTCGATGCCGACGCGCTGTCCACGGCCGAAGTCGGTGTCCTTGCCAGCAAGGTTGCCGTGATCGGCGAAGTCAGGGCGGCGCTGTTCGATTTCCAGCGCCAGTTCGCGCTGCAGCCGGGCGGCGCCGTGCTCGATGGCCGCGACATCGGCACCAAGATCGCGCCCGATGCCGATGTGAAGCTCTTCATCGCCGCCGACAGCAAGGCGCGCATGGAGCGGCGGGCCCGCCAGCTCGAATTGCGCGGCCTCGTGGTTGATAGATACGCGCTCTATCACCAGATAGAACAGCGGGACGCCCGTGACATGGCAAACCCCAACGGCGGCTTCTATCCCGCGCCCGATGCCCACTTGCTGGACACCACGCTCTTGGATATAGAGGCCGCACTCCGCGCAGCCGTCGCCATTGTCGACGGGGTGCAGGCACAGAAGGCGCAGCTCTAGGAGCCTGGTCAGCAAAAGTTGCAAGACTTTTGCGGTTCGACCGGGCGACCACCGAAACGCTGCTAAACCAAACCTTCCGGCCGGCCGCCCCCGACGCAAAGACCAACGGTCCGGCTCTCGGAACCCTCAGGACATTTATTGGCTCGCGCGCCGGCGCACCGGATCGCCTTTTGCTTGGCGATGGCAGACGGGCCCATCAACACCAGCCACCGGGCGCACCAGGAGAAAAAGCTTGGCAGTTCAAACTGTGACCAAGGACGATTTCGAGTCCATGCTGTTGGACTCTTTCCTTGAAAACGAGCCCCTTGAAGGGACCGTGGTCAAGGGCAAGGTGGTGGCGATCGAGAAGGATCTCGCCATCATCGACGTCGGTCTGAAGACCGAAGGCCGCATCGCGCTGAAGGAATTCGGCGCCGCCGGCCGCGACGGCACCATCCAGGTCGGCTCGGAAGTCGAAGTCTATGTCGATCGCGTCGAGAACGCTGTCGGCGAGGCCGTGCTTTCGCGTGAGAAGGCCCGCCGTGAAGAGAGCTGGGTCAAGCTCGAAGAGATGTACAACGCCAACCAGCGCGTCGAGGGCATCATCTTCAACCAGGTCAAGGGTGGCTTCACCGTCGACCTCGAAGGCGCCGTTGCCTTCCTGCCGCGCTCGCAGGTGGATATCCGCCCGATCCGCGACATCGGCCCGCTCATGAACGTGCCGCAGCCGTTCCAGATCCTGAAGATGGACAAGCGTCGCGGCAATATCGTCGTGTCGCGTCGTGCGATCCTCGAAGAGTCGCGCGCCGAGCAGCGTTCGGAAATCGTCCAGCAGCTCGAAGAGGGCCAGGTGGTCGACGGCGTGGTCAAGAACATCACCGACTACGGTGCGTTCGTTGACCTCGGCGGCATCGACGGCCTGCTGCACGTCACCGATATCGCGTGGCGCCGCGTCAACCATCCGTCGGAAGTGCTGTCGATCGGCGAGACCATCAAGGTCCAGATCGTCCGCATCAACCACGAGAGCCACCGTATCTCCCTGGGCATGAAGCAGCTCCAGGCCGATCCGTGGGATGGTATCGCCTCCAAGTACCCGGTTGGTGCCAAGTTCACCGGCCGCGTGACCAACATCACCGACTACGGTGCGTTCGTGGAACTGGAGCCGGGCATCGAAGGCCTGATCCACGTCTCCGAAATGAGCTGGACCAAGAAGAACGTCCACCCGGGCAAGATCGTCTCGACTTCGCAGGAAGTCGAAGTGATGGTGCTCGAGGTCGATCCCGAGAAGCGCCGCATTTCGCTCGGCCTGAAGCAGACCCTCGCCAACCCGTGGGAAACCTTCGCCGACAAGTTCCCGATCGGCGCCACCGTCGAAGGCGAAGTCAAGAACAAGACCGAGTTCGGCCTGTTCATCGGCCTCGATGGCGACGTGGACGGCATGGTGCACCTCTCCGACCTCGACTGGCAGAAGCCGGGCGAGCAGGCTCTCGAGGAGTACAACCGTGGCGACATCGTCCAGGCCAAGGTGCTGGACGTCGACGTCGAGAAGGAGCGCATCTCGCTCGGCATCAAGCAGCTCGCCACGGGTGAGACTGCCGGCGCCGACGCTGGCGGCGCCGATGGCGGCATCCGCAAGAACGCCGTCGTCACCGGTGTCGTGACCGAGGTCAACGACGGCGGCATCGAGGTCAAGATCGAGGGTACCGAGATCACGGCCTTCATCCGCCGCGCCGATCTCAGCCGCGACCGCAACGACCAGCGTCCGGAGCGTTTCTCCAAGGGCGAGAAGGTCGACGCTCGCGTCACCCAGTACGATCGCAAGACGTCGCGCATCCAGCTCTCCATCAAGGCGCTTGAAATCGCCGAGGAGAAGGAAGCCGTGGCCGCCTATGGTTCGTCGGACTCGGGCGCTTCGCTCGGCGACATCCTGGGCGCCGCCCTCAAGGGCCGCGACGAGAAGTAAGCCTTTTCGCGAGCGGTTCGCGCCGCTTGCGAAACTGCAGATATCGGGCTCGCACCACCACGGTGCGGGCCCTTTTTCTGGGGGATTTGCATGCATCTGAAGGATGTCGCCTGGCGGGCCATGACGACCTATGACCTGCCGGCCGTGCAGGGCATCGCCGACACGGTGCATGTCGATTTCTTCGAAACGCCCGAGGTGCTGGCCGAGCGCCTGAAGCTTTACCAGCATGGCTGCTACCTGCTCGAGGTGGGCGAGAAGCCGGCAGGCTATGTGCTGAGCCACCCCTGGACCTACGGGACCCTGCCCCCGCTCAACACGCTGTTGAAGCGCCTGCCAGGAGAGCCGGATACTTATTATTTGCATGACCTCTGCCTGCTGCCGGTCGCCCGCCGCGTCGGGGCCGCCAGCAAGATCGTCGATGCCCTGATCAAGCACGCCAGCGTCGAAGGTTATCCGACGATGACGCTGGTCGCGGTGAACGGCTCGGTGCCGTTCTGGGAGCGCCACGGCTTCGTCGTGACGGAGGTCGAAGAGCTCTACGGCAAGCTCCTGAGCTATGAGGAAACCGCTCGCTACATGGTCAAGCGCCTCGGCTGAGCCTCAGTAGAACCGGTAGCGATTGTCCTCGGTGCGGCGGAGGCCCAGGTCTTCAAGTTCATCTGGCCGCATCCCGTCGAGATAGGCCTGGTCGGCGCGCTCGAGCTTCACCAGTGCGACGATCCCGGCAAAGAAGGCCAGCGTGCCCCGCAGGATGGTCGCGGCATTGCGTTGGGTCGTGGACTTGTACAGCATCTGTTGGTCTCCTCGTTGCTATGCGAGGATGATGCGCCGCCCCGTCCTCCCGGTCCTTGGGGCAAAGCTGAAGAGTTCTGAAGCGATCCTGATGGCCAGATCAGGATCAGCAGGGATGTCGCCACCACGATGGAAACGCTGTTCGGTGACTATCGGCTGCGGCTGCACGAGCGCGACCTGATCGGCCCCGAAGGGCCGGTTGAACTCTCCGCGCGCTCGTTCGACCTGCTCCGGGCATTGCTCGAGCGGCCCGAACAACTGCTCGACAAGGGCGCGCTGTTCGATGCCGTGTGGCCAGGCGTCGTGGTCGAGGAGAATACGCTCCAGGTCCACATGTCGGCACTGCGCAAGGCGCTCGGGCCCGGCTTTGTCGCCACCGTTCATGGCCGGGGCTACAAGTATGTGGGCCCAGCGCCGCGCCAGGGTGAGGCACCGACATTGCCGCCACGCGCCGGCGCCGGCGGCAATATCGGTCGCTTCCGCGCCGATTGCGTCGCCCGCGACGCCGAGATCGCAGCGGTGGCCGAACTGCTCGGGCAATACCGGCTGGTGAGCATTGTCGGCCCGGGCGGCGTCGGCAAGACCACGCTCGCCGTCGCGGTGGCCGGCGGGCTCGATCCGGTGGAGGGCGGTGTATGGATGATCGATCTCGCCGCCATCTCGTCAGGCGAGTTCGTCGAGAGCGTGCTGATCCAGACCCTCGCCGTACCGTTCCGCGCCGGGTCGAAGTCGCTCGACCTGATCGCCGAATACCTCCGTACCAGCGATGCCGTGCTGGTCTTTGACAATTGCGAGCATGTGCGCGGCGCGGTGGCGCGGGTGGCGAGGACGCTGCTGACCGAAGCGCCGGGAATCCGGATCCTTGCGACCTCGCAAATGGCCCTCGGCCTGGCCGAGGAGCACGTATTCAAGCTGCTGCCCTTCGCCGTCGATGCCGCCGGGGCCGACGACGCGGCATCGACCCGCTTTCTCGCCTATTGCTACGAGATGTTCGGCGAGAACCTGTCGGACGAGGAGCTTCCCGCCGTCATTCGCTTGTGCCGGCGCCTAGATGGCGTGGCGCTGGCAATAAAGATGGCCGCCGCCCGCGCCGCTACGGTGGGCATCGAGACGGTCGACCGCCAGCTCGAGCAGCAACTGGCGAGCCTCGAGGCCGACTGGGACCCCACGCTCGCCCGGCACCGGTCGCTCGCGGCCTCCCTCGCCTGGAGCTACGACCTTCTCGCGCCGGCCGACCAGCGCATCCTGCGGCTGCTCTCGGTGTTTCACGGCAGCTTCTCCATCGAAGCCGTCAGCGTCGTCGCCGGCGAGGACGCGGCGCCGCGCATCGCCGAGCTGGTGCGGCGCTTCCTCGTCGTTCGCGACGGGCAGGATCGCTCGCGCTACCGCCTGCTCGATTCCACCCGCCACTTCGCCTTTGACAAGCTCAGCGAGGCGGACGAGGAGGCTGCGGCGCGGCAGAGCCACGCGGCCTGGGTCAGGCAGTATTTCGCGGACAGCCTCGAGCGCTGGGAGAGCATGCCGGACATCGAATGGGAGCGGCTCTATCGCCCGGATGGCGACAATCTGCGTGCTGCGCTCGCCTGGGCCCGCTCACGCGCCGACTGGCCGCTCTATGTCGGACTTGCCGCGTCCTCCTATCGCTACTTCGCGCAGGAACAGCTGGGCGCCGAGGGGTTCGAGACCATCGATGCCGCCATGGCTCTGGTGGGCTCGGTACCGGCCGAGGAGGCGGCTCGGCTGCAGCACGCCTTGGGCGAGATCTGCCGCTTCAACGCCATGGACGTGCGCGCCCGCCAGGGGCTCGAGCCGGCGCTGGCCTTCTTCCGCACGTCGTCGGACCGCCTGCGCTACGCGCAATCGCTCGTGCTGCTGGCCTGGATCACCATCTTCTTCCGCACCCCCGGCGAGGCGGAACCGCTGGTGCGCGAGCTTCAGGAGCTGTTGCCGGTTCTCGCCACCTCCAAGGTCAAGGCCTGGGCCCTCGTTGCGGTGGGCGTGCAGACATGGGTCGAAGGCGACCACACCGCGGGTCTCGCCCGTGCCGAAGCGGGCCTCGCCATGCATCGGGAGCTCGGTAACCTGAAGGGGCGCTACCGCTCGGCCATCAACCTGTGCGAAATGCTGCACCGCTGGCAGGATACCGCTCGCGCGCTCCGCATCGCCGAGCAGATCCTGCCCGATCTCCGCCGCGATGGCGCCTCGCTGCAGCTCTGCATCATGCTGACCAACATGGCGGCCTACAATTTCGCCCTCGGCCATCCGGACGCGGCCGAGCCGTTGCTGCGCGAAGCAGTCCAGATGGTGCCGCGCGACGGTGGCCACTGGCACTGGTGCCTGCTGCAGGGCATGGCGGAGCTCCAGGCCAATCGCGGTGCGATCGCCGACGCGGCGCTGGTGCTCGGCTACACCGACCAGTGCTTCGAGGGCTGGATCGATGGTCGCCAGGCAACCGAGGAGACGCAGCGCAATCGGCTGCTGGCCATTCTCGGCGCGGCGCTGCCGGCGGCCGAACTCGAGCGGTTGCTGCAGCAGGGACGCACCCTCAGCCTGTTCGAGGCCGATCATCTGGTCGGGTTCACGACGCCGGAGCGCCTGCGGCTCTGAAGCGCTTTCAGGAAAAGTTGGAGACTCTTCCGGTTCGCAAGCGCGACCCCTCAAAGAACTCGATTGCTTGCATTCGGCTCTAGCGGTCGCTACCTCGTTCACCGATGCGTCGCGGCATAGAGGCCTGAATGACCGAGTTTTCCGGCGATCCCGCCCACCTGATCCCCGCCAATTCGAAGCTCCGCCGTTCGCGCGGCTGGTGGAGGATCCTGTTCTTTGTCGCCCTCGCCATCGCCGTGCTGGCTACAGCCGGTCGCTTTGCCATGGAGCAGGGCGGGCCAGGCGATCGTATCGCGCGCATCAGCATCGGCGGCACCATCCTGACCGACCGGGCGCGTCTCGAAACCATCGAGGACATTGCCGACGACGACAGCGTCAAGGCGGTGATCGTCGCCATCAACTCGCCCGGCGGCACCACTGCCGGCGGCGAGGAGCTCTACGAGGCGCTGACCGCGCTGCGCGCCAAAAAGCCGGTCGTCTCGGTGGTCAGCGAGCTGGGCGCCTCGGCGGCCTACATGACCGCCATCGCCACCGATCGCATCTATGCGCGGCGTCTGTCGATCGTCGGCTCGATTGGCGTCCTCTACCAGCATGTCAACGCCGGCAAGCTGCTGGACACCGTGGGGCTGGATTTCGACAAGGTCCAGACCGGACCGCTGAAGGCGGAGCCCGATATCGACGAGCCCCTGGCGGGGCCTGCTCGCGAGTCGCTGCAGAACCTCGTCAACGACTCGTTCGAGTGGTTCGTCGATATCGTGTCGGAACGCCGCGCCATCCCGCGACCGGAGACGCTGGTGCTCGCCGATGGCCGCATCGTCACCGGCCGGCAGGGTGTTGACCTCAAGTTGATCGACGCGATCGGCGGCGAGGCCGAGGCCATAGCCTGGCTGGAGACCGACCGCGACATCGTGACCGATCTGCCGGTGATCGACTACTATCCCAAGCCCGAGGAAGGCTGGGCCGGCGTCACCCGCTGGCTTGGCCGCAGCGCCGCGGAGGTGGTCCGCTCGGGCGTCGGTGAAGCCATCCCGGGGTCAATGTCGCTTGACGGGCTGGTTTCGCTTTGGCACGCTCCGGCCTCGATGTGACACCCATCCTAGCTAAGTGGATGCGCCGGGGGGCGGTATGATCAAGTCCGAACTCGTGCAGCGACTGGCCGAAGAGAATCCGCATCTGTTCCAGCGGGATATCGAGAACATCGTCAACGCCATCCTCGATGAGGTGGGCGATGCCATGGCCCGTGGCGACCGCGTTGAACTCCGCGGCTTCGGCGCCTTCTCGGTGAAAAACCGCCCGGCGCGCGTCGGCCGCAACCCGCGCACCGGTGAAACCGTGGACGTGGGCGAGAAGTACGTGCCCCAGTTCAAGGCCGGCAAGGAAATCCGTGAACGGATCAATCGCGCTGGATGATGTCTGGCTTCTGCAATGATTAGGCGAATTGTTGGCTGGTTCGTGCTGGTGCCGCTTTGCGCGCTCCTGATCGTGTTCGCGCTCGCCAACCGACAGCTCGTGGTGGTGAACTTCAACCCCTTCGCTCCGGCTGATGCGCTGGCCATGGCCAATGTCGGCGTGCCGCTCTTTCTCGTGATCTTCGCGGTCCTCCTGGTTGGCGTTCTGCTTGGCGGCGTCGCCACATGGTTTGCCCAGGGTCCGCATCGGCGCGACGAGCGCCATTTCAAGCGCGAGACCGAGCGGCTGCACCGCGAACTCGAAGTCGCCCGACGTTCCCCGGCCGAGGCGCCCATGGCTCTGGGCGCCGAGGATTTTGCTCACCCCAATTGACCCGACCCGAGATGGCCGACCCCCTTATCATCAAGATCTGCGGTATCAAGACGCCCGCCTTGCTCGAGGCCGCGATCGATGCCGGCGCTGACATCGTTGGCTTCATGCATGTCGAGCGCAGCCCGCGCTATGTCGATCTCGAGATGCTGCAGGAGCTGATCTCACAGGCGCGCGGCCGCATCGAGACCTGCGTCGTGCTGGTGAACCCGGACAACTCCATGGTCATGGAGATCGCGGCGCTTTCGCCCGACTGGATCCAGCTCCACGGCCCCGAAACGCCGCATCGCGTCGAGGCCATTCGTGACGAGGCGGGGATCGCGACCCTCAAGGCGCTGGGTGTCGGTTCCGCCGAAGATGTCGCCCATGTCGCCGATTTCGCCGAAGTCGCCGATCGCCTGCTGCTCGATGCCAAGCCGCCCAAGGGCTCGGATCGGCAGGGCGGGCTGGGCGTGCCGTTCGACTGGACCCTGCTCAAGGCGCTTGACCCGGCGCTCCCCTTCATGCTTTCCGGGGGCCTCACGCCGCAGACGGTGGGGGAAGCGATCAGGTCGGTCCGGCCGTTCGGCGTCGATGTCTCTTCAGGCGTCGAGACCGCGCCCGGCGTCAAGGACGCGGCCCTGATCCGGGCGTTCATCGACAACGCGCGCCAGGCTCACGCCTGATCGGCACGACTGGGAGTTGACGACAGTGACTGCGACCGGGGCCAATTCCCTTCGCAACGGCCCCGACGATCAGGGTCGTTTCGGCATCTATGGCGGGCGCTTCGTCGCCGAAACGCTGATGCCGCTGATCCTCGATCTCGAGAAAGCCTATCGCGCCGCACAGGCCGACCCGGAGTACCAGGCCGAGCTCGAGCACCTGGGCAAGCACTATACCGGCCGCCCCTCGCCGCTCTATTTCGCCGAGCGCCTGACCGAGCACCTCGGCGGCGCAAAGGTCTACTTCAAGCGCGAAGAGCTGAACCACACCGGCAGTCACAAGCTCAATAACTGCGTCGGCCAGATCCTTCTGGCCAAGCGCATGGGCAAGACCCGCGTCATCGCCGAGACCGGCGCCGGCCAGCATGGCGTCGCGACGGCGACGGTCTGCGCCCGCTTCGGCCTGCCCTGCACCATCTTCATGGGCGCGACCGACGTGAAGCGGCAGTGGCCGAACGTGCTGCGTATGAAGATGCTGGGCGCCGAAGTCCGTCCGGTCACCGCCGGTGCCGGCACGCTGAAGGACGCCATGAACGAGGCGCTGCGCGATTGGGTCACCAATGTCGACAGCACCTACTACCTGATCGGTACCGCCGCCGGCCCGCACCCCTATCCGGAGATGGTCCGCAACTTCCAGTCGGTGATCGGCGACGAGATCAAGGTTCAGCACCAGGAAGCCGAGGGGAAGCTCCCCGACGCCGTGGTCGCCTGCGTCGGCGGCGGCTCGAACGCCATCGGCACGTTCTACGCCTTCCTCGATGAGCCCTCGGTCAAGATCTATGGCGCCGAGGCGGGCGGTCATGGCATCGAGGTCGAGAACGGCCATGCCGCCTCGATGACCGGCGGCCGCCCCGGCGTGCTGCACGGCAACCGCACCTACCTGCTGCAGGATGCCGACGGCCAGATCCTCGAGGGCCACTCGATTTCGGCTGGCCTCGACTATCCCGGCGTCGGCCCCGAGCACTCGTACCTGCACGACACCAAGCGCGTCACCTACGTGCCGATCACCGACAACGAGGCGCTCGAAGCCTTCCAGCTCTGCACCAAGCTCGAAGGCATCATCCCGGCGCTCGAGAGCTCGCACGGCCTCGCGCAGGTGATGAAGCTCGCCCCGACCATGAAGAAGGGCGAGACCATCGTCCTCTGCCTGTCGGGTCGCGGCGACAAGGACGTGGAATCGGTCGGCAAGTATCTGGGGATCCTCGAATGACCACCCGCATCCCCGCCCGTTTCCAGAAGTGCGCCGCCGAAGGCCGTCCGGCGCTCGTCACCTATGTGATGGCCGGTGATCCCGACCTCGCAACCGGACAGGCCATTCTCGATGCCCTGCCGGGCGCCGGCGCTGATATCATCGAACTCGGCATGCCGTTCTCGGACCCGATGGCCGATGGCCCGGGCGTGCAGGCGGCCGGCCAGCGCGCCCTCCTTGCCGGGCAGACGATGAAAAAGACCCTCGCCATGGTCGAGGCGTTTCGGAGCAAGGACGCCGACACCCCGATCGTGCTGATGGGCTACTACAACCCGATCTACATTTTCGGCGTCGATGCCTTCCTGAGCGCTGCCAAGGCGGCCGGTGTCGATGGCCTGATCGTGGTCGACCTGCCGCCGGAAGAAGATGACGAGCTCTGCATCCCGGCGCTGAAGGCCGGGCTGAACTTCATCCGGCTCGCGACGCCCACCACCGACGATGCGCGCCTGCCGGCCGTGCTGAACAACACTTCGGGCTTTGTCTACTACGTCTCGATGAACGGCATTACCGGCGGCACCATCAAGGCGACCGCCGCCGTCGGCTCCGCCGTGCAGCGCATCAAGGGTCACACGGACCTGCCGGTCGTTGTCGGCTTCGGCATCAAGACCGCCGACGATGCGGCGACCTTCGGCCGCGAGTCGGACGGCGTCGCGGTGGGCACCGCGATCTGCAATGCGGTTCTCGGTTCGCTCGAGAACGGTAAGGCCACTGCCGGCACCGTCGCCGCCGTCACCACCATGGTCGCCGGGCTCGCGAGCGGCGTGAAGCGGGCGAAGACGGCGGCTTAGCGATGAGCAAACGGCTTGCGCGAATGGCCGAAAATCCTCGCGCAAGCTGGTCGATCTCCGACATCGACGCCGTGTGCCGAGAGTTCGAGATCAACTGTGATCCGCCACGAGGCGGCGGCTCTCACTACAAGGTGTGGCATCCCGCAGTCGCCGAAATCCTGACGGTGCCTTTCAAGCGGCCGATCAAACCCGTATATATTCGCAAGCTCGTTGCCTTTGTCGAAGCCGTGAGGGCTGCCTCGTGAGCCAGTTGACCTACCCCGTTATCGTCTCTCCGCTCAGCGAAGCGGATGGTGGGGGCTTTGTCGCCACGGTCCCCGATCTGCCTGGCTGCATGAGCGACGGCGACACGCCTGAGGCGGCGATCGCCAATGTGAGCGATGCGATCGAGATGTGGATCGAGGCCGCGCGTGATGCGGGCCGATCCGTGCCTCCGCCATCGCGCGTCGCCGCCATCGCCTGAGAAGCCCACAACCAAACCGTCGCCCGCTGCGTTCATCACCGCAGCGGCCCGACTGTGCTAGCCATGCCGGGCCGATTGCCGGAGGGAACGCATGCGCCGAACGCTCGCCATTCTCGGAGGACTGGCCCTTGCCACGGGCTTCGGCCAGTTCCCCGAATATGCGCAGCAATATGCCCAGCGGCTCGGTGGTGCCGTCGATGAGCTGCGCATCATCACTGCCGAGTTCGATGCGGCGGCGACGGAGGCTGGCCTCACCCGCGACGAGGCGCTGACCCGCTACTCGCTTTCGGGCGACGAGTTCCTCGCCGAGCGCGGCGCTTCCATGGCCCGCACCTTCGTGCGCTACGAGGAATTGTCAGAGACACAGGCCGAGATCCGGGGCGCGACCGGCTGGCAGCGCTTCTCGCGGCTGGGGGCCTATTTCGACAGCGATATCGGCCGCCGGGCGCTGGCCGACTTCCAGCCGGCCGTGCCGATTACCGTCGAAGGCTTCGCCTATGCCGGCGCCGGCTTCGTCCTCGGCTACGTGATCCTCTCCTCGATTCTCGCCGTGTTGATGCTGCCGTTCCGGCGGCGGCCGCGCCTCGCCCGGGTTGCGGTGCATCCGGCCGGGGATTGAGGGACTGCGGCATGCCAAATGCCCTTGCACAGCCGCCCACCTCCGCTTAACCACGCGCCTCGAACCTGATAACAATCGCCACAATCACCATATAGGCGGGGCTCACTCGCCAAACCGGAACAGGCCGAGGCTATGAACTGGATCAATAACGTCGTCCGCCCCCGCATCCGCTCGTTCCTCAAGCCCAAGGACACGGGCTCGGAGAACCTGTGGGTCAAGGACCCCGAGTCCGGCGAGATGGTGTTTTACCGCGATCTCGAAGCCAACATGTGGGTGGTGCCCAATTCCGGCTACCACATGAAGATCAAGGCTTCGGACCGGCTGTCGACCTTCCTCGACGAGGGCAAGTACGAGACCGTGGCGCTGCCGCAGGTGGCGACCGATCCGCTGAAATTCCGCGACAGCAAGCGCTATGTCGATCGCCTCAAGGAACAGCGCCTGAAGACCGGCGCCGAAGATGCGGTGACGGTCGCGGTGGGCGAACTGTTCGGCCAGCCGGTGACCGTGGGCGTCCAGGATTTCGACTTCATGGGCGGCTCGCTCGGCATGGCTGCGGGCTCGGCGATCGTAACCGGCCTCGAGACGGCGGCGAACCGCAAGACCGCCTTCGTGCTGTTCGTTTCCTCGGGCGGCGCTCGCATGCAGGAAGGCATCCTGTCGCTGATGCAGATGCCGCGCACCACGGTGGCGGTGCTTCGCCTGCGCGAAGCGGGGCTGCCCTTCATCGTCGTCCATACCAACCCCACCACGGGCGGCGTGACGGCGTCCTACGCGATGCTGGGCGACGTGCACCTTGCCGAACCGGGCGCGCTGATCGGCTTTGCCGGACCGCGCGTGATCGAGCAGACCATTCGCGAAAAGCTGCCCAAGGGCTTCCAGCGCTCGGAATATCTCTATGAGCACGGCATGGTCGACATGGTCGTCCATCGCCACAACCTGCGCGAGACCATTGGCTCGATCGTGGGTCTCCTCACCAAGGCGCCCGCCCGCGAGGAACTGAGCAGCAGCACCCCGGCGCGCCTTGCCGCCACGGTGCCGACCAATGCCGGCGACGATCTCGTCGGCGTTCCGGAAGCCGCGCACGCCGAGTAGGGCAGGGGCCGGATTTCCGGCCCTTCATCGCTTCGATATCGGGTGCTAGAAGCCGACTATGCTCCTGTTCGAGAATCTCGTCCCCGTGTCCCGCACCGACGCCATCCTGAAGCGCCTGCTGGCGCTGCACCCCAAGCTTATAGACCTGAGCCTCGATCGCATCGAACGGCTGCTCGACAAGCTGGGCAATCCGGAGCAGCGCCTGCCGCCGGTGATCCATGTCGCCGGCACGAACGGCAAGGGTTCGACGATCGCTTATCTGCGCGCCTTCCTCGAAGCTTCGGGGAAGAAAGTGCACGTGATGACCTCGCCGCACCTGGTGCGCTTCAACGAGCGCATCCGGCTGGCCGGCAAGCTCGTCTCCTCGCGCAAGCTGAACCGGGCGCTGGAGCTCTGCGAGGAGGCGAATGACGGCGATCCGACGACCTTCTTCGAGATCACGACGGCTGCCGCCTTCCTGCTGTTCGCCGAAGTGAAGGCCGACTACCTGCTGCTCGAAACCGGCATGGGTGGCACCTACGATGCCTCCAACGTAGTGCAGAACCCGCTGGGCGTGATCATCACGCCGGTCGACTACGACCACCAGGCGTTCCTCGGCAATACCGTCGCCGAAATTGCCGTCAGCAAGGCGGGCATCCTGAAGCGTGGCGCGCTGGCCGTGTTCGGGCGGCAACGTGACGACGGACGTGCCGTGCTGGTGCGCGCTGCGGCGCGGCTGGGCATCACGCCGCTGATCCTGGGTGAGGACTTCGACGGCCACGCGGAGGACGGACGCCTGGTCTATTCCGACGACAAGGGCCTGCTCGACCTGCCGCCGCCCGCCCTTGCCGGGCCGCATCAGTTCGACAATGCCAGCCTTGCGATTGCGGCGACGCGCCATTTCGGCCTGCCGGTGAGCGAGGCCGATATCGCGGTCGGTTTACGCAAGGTGGATTGGCCGGCCCGTCTGATGCCGCTCCCCGGTACGTTGCAGCAGATGCTGTCGCCCGGTTCGGAACTCTGGCTCGATGGTGGTCACAATGCACACGGCGCCGCTGCGCTGGCGCTCGCCATCCGCGAGATGAACGACAGGCGGCCGCTGCCGCTGGTGATCATCATGGGCCTGATGAACACGCGAAAGCCTGCCGATTTTCTCGCGCCCTTCGCCGGCATGGCCGAAAAAGTGTTCGCGCTGACCATTCCGGGCGAGCCCAATGCGCATCCGGCGGCGACCATCGTGGCGGAGGCGCAGGCCGCAGGCTTCGATGCGGTCGGTTCGCGCTCAATCCTCAATGCACTGGCCGAAACGGCCAAGCGGGGCGCTCCGATGCGCGTGGTGTTCGCCGGCTCGCTCTACCTCGCCGGCCACGTGCTACACCAGAACGGCACCCCGCCGAACTGAGGGCGGAGTGCTTTCAGGAAAAGTTGCAGAGTTTTCCGGTTCGAAAGCGCGACAACCGAGAACCTAGCGCCCCTGCTGCGCCTTCTGCCAGTCGACATTCAGCTCCGGCCAGACCAGCACGGTGCCGAAATCGGCCATGGGCCCCTGCTGGGCGATGGTAATCGCCTCGTCGCGGTCCTTCGCCTCGATGATCAGCAGCCCGCCCAACTGCTCCTTGGTCTCGGCATAGGGGCCGTCGGTGGTCGATAGCTTGCCGCCGCGCCGGCGCACGGCCACTGCGGCAGCCGGATCGGCCAGGGCAAGCGCACTGACATAGTGGCCGGACGCGATCAGCGTCGCGTCGGCATCGCGATTGGCGCGGTCGAAGGCTTCGAGCTCGGCTGGTGACAGCTTGCCGATCAGCTCGGCATCGATATGGAACAGACAGACAAAGCGCATGGATACACCTGTTGCGGTTGACCATCTTGTCGAACGGCGCCGCGCGGCTTCGACACGTCAGTAGCGCGCGTCTTCGAGCCCGCAAAACGGATCGACCGGCGAGTTGCGGTTCCAGCTGCCATTGCCGAGCAGCAGCTGCACCACGGCGCGCTGCATTGTCTCGGTGGTAGAGTAGGCGTTGATATAGGTCGGCACGCGCGGTGCGTCGTACAGCATGTACGGGTAGCCGAACGAGATCATCGCCGTCGGGATATCGTGCCAGTGCCGCTGCATCGCCTTGCCGAAGTGCCCGGTGAGGCCGAGCCAGTCGAGGAAGATGCGGCCGCGTGTGAGCAGCGTCTCGTCGCCGAACAGGAACAGCATCAGATCGAAGCGATCGGGGCTGATCTCGGTGTCCGGCGTGTACAGCATGACCTCGAACCCGTGCTCGGCCAGCATGTCCGGCAGCGCGAAGGGCACCGGATCGGGGAAGAACGGGAAGACAATGCCGCCGGACACGACGAGCACGCGCTTGTGCTTTGTCGGATCGAGCGGGAGGAGATCCTGCGTGTCCTTCACGAGGGTCGGTGCCTTGAGTGCGACCCTCTCGGCATAAGTCCGGTTCGCCTCCGTCTTCACGTCTGGCGCCGCGGTCTTGGGCCTGTGCAGGCCAAGGGCCGCCTTGAGGCCGAGCTGGCGGGTGACGGCATCGTCGACGCGCTCCCAGCTCAGACGCCCATCGGCGACAGCGTCGCGCAGATATTGCAGGTCCTGCTCGGGATTGTTGGCGAAGAGGATCACGTCGCAGCCATTGGCGATGACTTGGGGGATGGTCTCGCTGCGCTTGGCCCAGGCACCGAGCCCGGCCATGCCGGTGGCATCCGACACGATCAGCCCGTTGAAGCCGAGTCGGCCGCGCAGCAGCTCGTTGTTGAGCAGCTTGCTGATCGAGGCCGGCCGGAACGCCTCGACGCCTGCATCGGGATCGTGCGCGCGGACGAAAGCCGGCAGCGCGATGTGGGCCGACATCACCGACAGCGCGCCGGCTGAGATGGCGCCTCGATAGAGCCGGCCGAAATGGGCTTCCCACTCGTCCAGCGAGAGCGGGTTGATGGTGGTGACGAGGTGCTGGTCGCGGTCGTCGAACCCTTCGCCCGGCCAGTGCTTCACCGCCGAGGCGACGCCGTTCTGCTGGAATACCCGCATCTGCGTCAGCGCGTGTTTCTCGATGGTCGCCATGTCCGAGCCGAAGCCGCGCGTCGCAACGATCGCGCTGCGGAAGGCGGCGTTGATGTCGAGGACCGGCGTAAAGCTCCAGTTGATGCCGATGGCGCGGGCTTCCTCGGCCATGATGCGGCTGACTTCCGCCGTCACCTCGAGATCGTCGATGGCGGCGAGCGCCAGCGGATTGGGCATTTCGGCCCCGCCATGGAGGCTCATCCGGCTGCCTTCGAGGTCGGCCGAAATCAGCAGCGGGACCGGCGCGCCGGCATTGAGCACGGCGATCAGCTGCCGTTCGGTGTCGAGATCGGCGCCGACATGCCGCGTGATCCCGCCCGGCCGGAACGCCTTGGCGGCCGCGATATCGTCGGGATTGGTGCCGGCGAGGCGCAGCGTGAACAGCTGGCGCAGCCTGTCGTCCGGCGACAGCGCGGCCAGCTGCGCCTGCACCCAGGCGATCGCCTCGGCATCGAGATTGAACGGCGCTTTGCCGAGATGGTCGAGAGTCATAGGTTCCTCCGGTGCGCGGGAACTATGCCCTATCGCACTGGAGAGTCTCGCGAAAATCTCAGGCTGCGAACTGATCCAGCCACTTGATCAGCTGCACGCGCGACTGCCCAGCGCCGACCTTCACGTCGACCGGCTCGCCGTTCTTGAACACCATCATCGTCGGCATGGCGCGCACATTGTACTTCACCGTGGTGCCGGGATTGCCGTCGACATCGAGCTTGACGATCTTCACCCGGCCGGCGAGCTCGGTGCTGAGATCTTCGAGGATCGGGTCCATCGCCTTGCAGGGCGCGCACCATTCGGCCCAGAAATCCACCAGTACCGGTTCTTTCGACGCGAGCACTTCGGCATCGAAATTCTGGTCGTTCACGCGCGTGGCCATCCCGGTCCTCCATCGTTGATTACCGATGAAGCTAACCGGAGTCGCAGCCGGTGGGAAGGCATGGGATTGCGCGGGAGGGGGTGAGACGGGATTTCGCCACTACCGAGCTGGATTTCACCACCATCACCGAGTCACCCCGGCGCAGGCCGGGGCTCATCATGAGGTCTCTCAACTCTCACGGACGGAAGCGGCATCTCATGATGGATCCCGGCCTGCGCCGGGATGACACCGCGTGTGGGGTGAGCTCACGGAGCCAAATGAAAACGCCGCCGGAACATCCGGCGGCGCTTATGGGAGTCGTGTTTGAGAGTAGCGCCTCAGGCGGCGTGGCTCTCGAGCCACTTGGCGAGCCCCGCCTTCGGGGTGCCGGCGCCGATCTTCATGTCGGCGGCTTCGCCGCCCTTGAACAGGATCATCGTCGGGATCGACCGGACGCCGTACTTGACGGTGGTGTTCGGGTTCTCATCGACGTTGAGCTTGACGATCTTCACCTTGCCCTCGAGCTCGCTCGAGAGCTCTTCCAGAACCGGCGAGATGGCGCGACACGGGCCACACCACTCGGCCCAGAAGTCTACGAGCACAGGCTCTTTGGAGGACAGGACTTCCTCGCCAAAGTTGGCGTCGGAAACGTGGGTTGTCATTGGAGTGATTGCCTTTTGGGTTGAAAAGCGGCGGTCTGTTTGTTCCAAAAGCTAGGTAGAGTCCAGTGTACGTTCAACAAACGTCACCGGATGGTGAAGCCCCCGGCCGCTTCCGCCAAAGCAGCCGGCGGCAATTTTACCAGCGATTCCAAGCCAGTCCACAAAATTGCGGCGCTGACCGTTCGGCCGGCGAAAAGCTGCTGTGCAACGAGCGCATAGAGCCCAAGCTGCCTTTTATAGGCCACGGGTATGGCGGCCGGTTCCATCACCGGGTTTGCATCCGACTTGAAGTCGACCAGCAGGATCTCGTCCGGGGTCTCAACCAGCCTGTCGATGCGCCCCGCAATCGTCACCGGTTCGCCATTGCGTAGTGCTTCGGCGAGAAACGGCACCTCGGCCCGGCTGTTCGGTCCGAACAGATGCGACAGGTCCGGCCGCGACAGGATCGAGATCGCCCTTCGCACCAGCCCTTCATGCTGCCCCGGCGCATCCGGCAGCAGCATGGCCAGCGCGCGGGAGGCCACTGCCTCGCGTTGCTCGACCGGCACGCGCACGAGGTGCTGCAACAGGGCATGCAGTGCCGTGCCTGCTTCCTTGGCAAGCGCCGGATCGAGCCCCTCTTCGAGCCGCGTCGACAGCACGCGGTCGGGAGTGTTCGGCCCATCCACCAGCGATGGGCGCACGAACTGCCGCGCCCGGCGCGGCGGCAGCGGCGGCAGTATCAACGGCTGAGCGACGTCGAACGACAATTGCTGCGGCGGTACGGCCGAGGCCGGCGTGATACGCTCGCGCGGATAGACCAGCGCACTCGGCTTGCCCTCGGCGTCCAGAACGGGCTCGCTCAGCGGGCCCAGTCCCTGTTCGATCGCCTCATACCAGCTGCCGTCGACCTTCCCCTGCCTGGTGAGGTAGCCGGTGACATAGAGTTCATCCTCGGCGCGGGTCATCGCCACATAGAGCTTGCGCCAATACTCGGCCTGCTGCGCGGCATCGGCGTCGGCCTTGAACTCGCGCGTCGCCTCGATATGGGTCGCTTCCGACGCCGCGTGCACGAACAGCGGCGGTACCGATCGCATGTAGATCGAACGCCGGTCGCGCCCGCGCTCGGTCGTTGCGGCGTCGGCCATGATGACGATCGGGGCCTCGAGGCCCTTGGCGCCGTGGACGGTCATCACCCGCACGCCCGCCCCGCCTTCCGCCAGTTCGCGCTTGATCGTCACCTCGCGCGAACGCAGCTCGGCGAGAAAGCCCAGCAGCGAGGGCTGCTCCGCCTGCTCGTGCGCCAGCGCCAGGTCGAGGAACTCGGCCATGACGTCGTCGATTTCGCTGCCGAACCGCCCGCGCATGCGCTTGAGCCCGCCATGGGCGTAGAGGACGTCGGCGTAGAAGTTGAACGGGCGTTCGAAGTCGAGCCGGTTGCGCCAGCCCTTGAGCTCGGTTGCGGCCGCCTGCACCGATGCAATGGTGGACTCTTCCATGGCGCGCCACAGGGACTGCTTCTCGCCGCGTCCATGCGCGACCTGCCGCAGCTCCTCCTCGGCGACGTCGAACAGCGGCGAGCGCAGGAGCGCTGCGAGCTGCAGGTCATCCGAGGTGTTCGACAGCACGTCGCCCAGCGCCATCATGTCGAGCACGCCGATATGGGTGGTTACTGCCAGGCGGTCCGCACCCGGCGTCGGCACGCCGGCCTGGATCAGGGCGCGGATGATCTCATGAAACAGCACGCTGCGAACCTGGACGAGGATCAGCACGTCGTCGGCCGTCACGGCCCGTCCACGGGGGCCGAGCGGGCGCTTGGCATCGATCCAACCCTTGATTTCCTTGGCGATCCGCTCGGCGACCCGGCGCTGCGCCGATTTGACCGCAGCCGGTGGCGGGGCCTTCGGCCAGTTGTGCGGATCGACCGCTTCGGGCTCGTCCTGGATTGGCGGCCACATCGTTACCGTGCCACCCTTGTCGGCGCGGGCGGTGCTGTGCGCAGGACCATCGGGCTCCAGCACGCCGAGCCGCAGGTCCTGCCGGGAAAACACCGTATCGACTGCATCGAGCACGTTCTGCAACGTCCGGAAGCTGAACTGCAGCGGCAGTTCGCGCACCTCCGCATGAACGGCCCGCGCGCTCATCGCATATTTGCTGCCTTCGCCGACGAACTCCTCCGGGTCCGCGCCCTGGAACGAGAAGATCGACTGCTTCTGGTCGCCAACCGCAAAGATCGTGCGCGGTCGGTCGGCGGCGGTATCGCCGACGAAGAAATCCTCGACCAGCGCATCGACCACGTCCCACTGCTGGCGATTGGTATCCTGCCCCTCGTCGACGAGGATGTGGCTGATGCCGGCATCTAGCTTGTAGCGCACCCACGGACCGTGTTCCGGGTTACCGAGAAGTGCGGCCAGCTTTTCGATCAGGTCGTCGAAATCGAGCAGCGAGCGCGCCCGCTTCTGCTGTTCGTAGTGCCGCGATATGGCAGCGACGATGTCGAGCATGGCTTCCGAGCGCGCCACCAGTTCGGCGGCCACCAGCCGGTTGTAGAGCTCGAACAAGCGCTCGGCCTCGTCGCCGAGGCGGGCCGCAACATCGGGCAACATCGTCGCCAGTGCCTTCTTCAGCAGCGTCTTGCGCACGGTCCGCGGCTCGGCCTGGGTCAGGAAGGCATCCAGCAGGTCCTCGGGATCGGGATGCTCGAGATCGAGCCGGGCCAGCTTGTCGACAAGATCGTTACCCGCCGGGTCCGGGGGAACAAGGGCGAAGAGTTGCGCATGGTCGGCGGCCGAGATGGAATAGCTGGTGCTGATCTCGTCGACGATCTCGGCGATCGAGGCCACGCGGCCTACCAACCGGCGCAGCTCGCGCTTCGTCGCCGGCACGTCGGCGATGACGTGGCGCAAGGTCCGCTGCTGGTTGAGCGCCTCGATGATCGACTGTTCGATGGAGAAATCGCTGAGCAGGTCGAACAGCGTCTCGACCGCCGCCGCTTCGCCGCTGCCCCTGAGCCCGGCCGACAGCACCGCTTCGCGCGCCTGCAGCAGCATGCCGTCGCGCTCGTGCTCCTCCAGCACCTTGAAGTCGAACGGCACCTGCCCCTCGTGCGGAAAGCGATGCAGGATCGCTTCGCAGAAGGCGTGGATGGTCTGGATGCGCAGCCCGCCGGGCGTCTCGAGCGCATGTGCGAACAACGAGCGCGCCCGCAGCAGCATGCCGGCCGTCGGCGGCGCGCCGCCGAGCCTCATCAGGTCGTCGACCAGTTCGCGTTCCCCGGCCAGCGCCCATTGCCCAAGTCTCTCGCCGACACGGCTCCGCATCTCCGCCGCCGCCGCCTTGGTGTAGGTGAGGCAGAGGATTTCCTCGGGCTTGACCCCGGTCAGCAGCAGCCGCAGCACGCGGGCCGTCAGCACATAGGTCTTGCCCGAGCCGGCATTGGCGCGCACCCACACCGATTGCGACGGATCCGATGCCTTGCGCTGCGCCTCGATGATGGCTTCGGTAACGAGCAGCCGCCGATCGCTCATGGATCGTCCACCCCGGCGGTGAGCGTCCATTCGTCGGTGCGGGCCAGATGGTCGAACTCGCCCGGATAGCTCTTCCGCCCGCTTTCGACACGCGGCCGGATGCGCGCCACCATCGGCGTCGGACGGAGCAGGAACGTGTCGACATGCCCCTGCATGCGGCGCACGATCTCGTCCACCGCATCCATCAGCTCCATGCCACCCCTGAGCTTGAACGGCTTCACCTGGAAGGCGGCTGGCCCGAGGCCGATCTTGATATAGGCGAGATGCGAGCTGTCCCGCGGGCCGATCTCGGTAAAGCTGCCGACCTTGGCCATCGCCGCTTCGAGCAGCAGCTGCGGCGCGTCGAACTGCGTCATGTCCTTGGGCGCCGGCACGCCACCCGTCTTGAAGTCGAGGATCTCGAGCGTCCCATCATGGCGCAGATCGATACGGTCGGCCTTGCCGACCAGGGTGAACCCTTCGAGCGCCGGAAACACCCATTCCGCCTTCTTCTCCGCATGCCGCGCCGCGATCTCGCCATCGCGTTCGCGCTCATAGGCGAGGAACTGGATCGCAGCGCGCTCGAACCGCTTGAGCCAGATGTCGCGGCGTTCGGTGATGGCGTCGAGGCCGACGAATTTCTGCTGGGCAAGCGCCATCATCTGCGGCAGCGCCCGCGCCGACTCGAGGTCGAGCCCGGCCGCCACTGCGTCCTCGAAAACGCCGTGGATCATCGTGCCGCGCTCTTTGGCGCTCGGCTCGGTGCCGAGCGGTTCGAGTCGCCTCAGCCGGAGGACGTGGCGGGCATAGATGTCGTAGGGCGAGCGCATCAGCGGCTCGATCTCGGTGATCGACAACCGCCTCGGCCGGATCGCCGGATCCGGGTTCGGATCGGGCCGCGGCGCCGGACGCGGCAGGCCGGCGTGATCGATGGCCTGCGCTTGCCCCATCCAGACGGCACCACGTTCGCGCAGCGCCCTCGCGGCGGCGGTGCCGACAAAGGCATCGAGCCGCTGCAGCAAGGGCGAGGGCAGGGCAGGCGATGTCCCGACCCGCTCGGCATAGGCGATCAGCACCTGCGCGTTGCCGACCGCCATGGCGACATCGTGCGCCGCCTGCCCCTGCCGTCGTTCCGGCGGCTCGAGCCCGATGCCGATGCGCATGCCGCGACTGAGCCAGGGGCCGGGGTCGGCCACCGGCGGCCACACATCCTCGTTGACGCCGGCGAGGATCATCAGGTCCGGCGATTGCAGTCGCGCCTCGAGCTCACCCCAGATGGCGATGTCGTCGCGCTCGCTCGGGCGCGGCTGGGCGGTGGCGCCGGCAAGGAGTGCGCTGAGCACAGTGTCGAGGAACTGCGGAGTAAAGGCCGTGCCGGATGGTCCGGACCTGGCGACCTCTTCGCCCCAGCGCCGGAACTCGTCCATCCCGGGCAGCTCGGCCTCGACCCGCAGTGCGTCCATGGCCGCGACCAGCCCGATGGCGAGCTCGCTGGCGCTGATCGAGGTCCTTGCGACGAGCGCCAGCACGGGAGCGAGGCCCTCGCCCAATGCCGCCAGTATTTCGCGCACCGGCTCCGCCTTCACCAGCTTTGCGAGCCCGGCAAGTCCTGCCTCAGGCCGCTCGCGCCGCAGGTGCCAGTCGAGATCGTCAGCCACCCGGCGGATATCGGGCCTCTCTCGCCCCAGCGTCACGGCCGGGTTGCGCAGCAGCGCCACCGTGTCGACGGCGCCGAAATTGCTGGCCGCGATGGCGAGGATCTGCCGCGCGAGCCGACCGGCGCCTGACTGGAACAGCGGCGTGCCCGCCGCATCGTCCACCACCACGCCATGGCGCTTCAATTCGACGGCGATGCGCCGCGCCAGCGTCTGGTCGCGGGAAATGATGCCGACCGTGCCGCCCTCTGCCAGCTTTGCACGCGCGGCGAGCGCAATGGCGCGGGCTTCAATATCGGCATTGGCTGCGGCGAGGATGCTGACGCCTTCGAGCGCGGCTTCGATCGGCAAAGCGGCCCGCGCCGTGGCCCAGCCCGGCGTTTCAGTAGCTGGTGCAAGGGCGGCCCGGACCAGCTCGGTCCGCGGATGCCGGCCGCCGAGCTCGATGACCTCGGACACCGCCGCGCCCAGGTGGCGCAAGAGCTTCATCAGGCCGAACTGCGGATGGCCCTGCGTCACCTCTCCCTTGAGCAGCATGTCGTGCTGTTCTGGGCTCAGAGATGTATCGAGCCCGGGCAATACCAGCGTGCCGCGCGGAAGCTCGGCAATGGCCTTGAGCAGGTTCGCCGTGGCAGGGATGGAGCCGGTGGACCCAGCGGCGATGACCGGTCGGTCGCCATAGAGCGCCACCGTCGCTGCCGCCTGCCGGGCCAGCCGCTCGTTGCGCGCCGCCACGTCGTCCGTCTTGCCCTGCGTCGCCAGTTCCGCCGGCCAGTAGGTCAGCACGACCTCGAGAAATTGCAGGATCTGCTGCCAGTTGCCGGCAAGCTCCTCGGGCACCAGTTCGCGCAGGGCCCTGGCCGGGACGCCTTCGATGGTGAGATCGTCGATCACCTCGCCCAGCGAGTCGGCGAGCCAGAAGATCTCCGAAGCGCTGGGTGGGGTGGAAAAGCTTCCGGCCCGCTCGGCAAACGCACGCACCAGCGTGCTGAGCGCCAACCGGCGCTCCAGCGGGCTCGCGACCTCCGGCATGGCCGGCAGGTCGTAGGGGGGCAGGAAGGGCTCCTCCTCTGCCCGTTCGCCGCCGAACGTGCGGATGTCGGGCAGCAGTGCCGCCCCGCCGAGCCGCTGCGCGAACTCGGCCGCCAGCGCCAGCCTGGCGCGGCGGGTCGGCAGGATGATGGTGACATCGCTGAGCCAGAATGCCCCTTCGCGCTGCCACCCGGGCAGCAGCGTGCCATCCAGCACGCGCGCCGCGAGCGTGGGCAGGAAGGGCGCATGAGGCGCAATTGAAAACAGCGAGTCGCGGCGCATGGCGGGATTTGATCGGTCGGCGGCGGGGAAGTCCAGTCGGACTAGAACGGACGGCCGTCGGCAAACGCCACCGTGGCAGCGCGGCCCTCACCGCCCGTCGGGACACTCAGCTCGACACGCGCGGTCGCCCGTCCGGCGAGGCTCGGGTCGCGCTCGGCCCACTCGACCAGTACGATCGCATCCGCACGATCGAACAGGCCCAGCTCATCGACTTCGCGCGCATCTCCGATGCGGTAGAGATCGGCATGGAGGATCGGTCGGCCGGCAGCGTCATAGGGCTGCACCAGGGCGAAGGTTGGCGATGGCACATCGAGCGCCGGGTCATCGACCAGCGTACGGACGATTGAACGCGCCAGCGCGGTCTTGCCGGCCCCGAGATCGCCTTCGAGCAGCACGAGGTCGCCGGACTTAAGGGCAATGGCGATCCGACGGCCGAGGGCGGCGGTGGCATCGTCATCGGCGAGGAACAGCGTCTCGGTCATGCCGACGGGCATAGCTGGACGCGGCGCAAAGCGCTACTCCGCAGCGCCGGCCATGGCGGCATCGCTGGGCAGGCTGACGATCACGCGCGTACCGCGCGGCTCGCGCCGCTCGAGGCTGATCGTGCCGCCATGCATGTTGACGAAGGACCGCACGATCGCGAGGCCAAGTCCGGCGCCCCGCTGACGCACGCCGGCCGCCAGCCCATCGTTGCGGTCGAGCAGCGCCTGCCGCATCTCCTCGCTCATCGGCGCGCCCTCGTCCTCGATGACGAACTGGATGCGCCCGGTACGACCCGACACCGTGAGCTTGATCTCGCCACCGGGTTCGGAGAACCGCGCTGCGTTCGACAGCAGGTTGTAGAGGACGTTGATGATGCGTGTGCCGTCGGCCACGAAGGGCGGCAGTTCCGGTTCTATCACCACCTTGAGGTTCAGCGCCTGCTGGCCCTCGACCTCGGGGAACGTCGCTACCAGCCCTGCGCGCGCCTTCTCGACGAGGGCACGAATGTCCTGCGGCTCGGGCTGCAGCTCGGCGATGCCGGCATCCACCGTCGCAAGGTCCAGGATGTTGTCGATCAGGACGCCCAGGGTGGCGCTCTGCGCCCGGATGTAGCTGGTGTAGCTCGCCTGCTTTTCGTTCAGCTCACCCGCAAATCCGGAGGCCAGCATGTCGGCAAAGCCGATGATATTGGTCAGCGGCGAGCGGAGTTCGTAGGAAACGTTCTGCACGAACGCGTCCTTCAGCCGGTCGGCGGTGACGAGGGCGTCGTTCCGCTCCTTCAGCACGCGCTGGTAGTTGGCGCTCTCGGTGACATCGAGGAAGGTCATCATCGTCTGCCCGTCCGGCAGGCGGACGATGGCATAGTCGATGAGCTTGCCATCGGCGCGGGTGATGCGCGCCTGCTTGTCAGAGCGGGTCGGGTTGAGGTCGATGATCGAGCGCTTGAGTTCGCGCCAGATAGTCGCGCCGTCCTCGGGCAGGGCCTTGGCCGCGGCGTCGGCGATCTGATCGATATGCGGATTGTCGGCGAGCAGGTTCGTCGGCAGCTTCCACAGCGTCGAGAGCTTGGGATTGCTGAGCGTCAGGCGACCGTTGGTGCCGAACACGGCCACGGCTTCGCTGAGCGCGTTGAGTGTCGAGCGCTGCACGTCGAGCACGGCCCGATGCTGGCTCTTCAGCTTCAGTTGGGCGGTAATGTCCTCAAAGACATAGATCACGCCACCCTTGGGGCCGGCCGGTGCGGCGATGACCTGCACCGTGCGCCCGTCTGGCAGGTGCCAGGGCTCGAGTTCCTTGGGCCCCTGCAGCTGGTACGATGTCAGGTGCCGGTCGCGCCATTTCTGGTAGTCCGGCTCGTTGGGCAGCTTTCCGTCGGTGCGCAGGCGATCGAGAATGGCCCGCTCGTCCATGCCGAGCTTCAGCCAGTCGGGATCGAGGTTCCAAAGCTGCGCATAGGCCCGGTTGGTTTGCACCAGCCCGCGATTGGCGTTGAAGATGGCGATCGGGGTCGCCAGCGCATCGATGATACCGGAGAGGTGCGAAAGCCCGGCATCCTTGCCAGCGGCGTCCTGGCGCGCATGCAGGTATCCGGCCGAGCCGCCATTGACGGGGAAGTCGACGACATCGAAATCGCCGAGTTCGGCCAGCGTCACCTTGGTGGTCTGGGGCTTGCGCGCATCGCCGAGCACGGCGCGGTTGCGCTGCAAAAGGCCGGCGTCGAAGAGCTCGGCCGGCTGGCTCTCGCTGGTCTGCCGGCCCATGGCGCGGGCGAGATCGTGATAGGCGGCATTGGCGAAGACGAGGCGGCCCCCGGCATCACGCAGGAAGGCGGGCTTGCCGAGGCTCGCCAGCACCGTGCGGGCAGTCGAATGGTCCGGAGCTACTGGGGCAGCGACGGCCGGAGCGGGCGCGGCGATCTCGGCGATCCCCTGCGTCGCGGCCGGGCGGAGGCGCAGGGCCGCACCATTGCCGAGGAGCGAGCCGGAGGCGCGGACGGTGCGGCCATCGCTGGCCTTGAGGCTGAGCTCGAAGCCACGGCCACCGACGCGCAGGTTCTCGATGGCGCGGGCCAGCCGATCGGCGTCGGCTTCGCCGAGCCACGAGCCGAAATCGAGCACGGCTTCGGCGCGGCGTCCCGGCGGCAGCAGGGCAGAGGCCTGGCCCAGGAAGCGCGGCCCCTGTCCGGCGCTGCTCCACAGCACCACGATCTCGCGACCGCCCGACAGCAGCGCCTCGTATTCGTCAACGCGGGCGCGCAGCACCGCGACCTGCTCGCCGGAGCGCTGGCGGGCGGCGGAATTGTCCTTGAGGATGCGGCGGACGAGGGCGACCGCGATCAGCGCGAAGGCACCGGCGCCAAGCGCAATGGCGATGGGGGCGGCGCCCATGACATTGGCGCTGTTCATGCCCTGGGCGAGGGCAGGCGAGGCCGTCACAAGGGCAGCAAGGCTCGTAACCGACCCCACGAATCCCCAAGCGCTCCGGAAACGATCCGGCCCCATGCACTGCCCCTAGACTGATAATGCCGTTACGCCGCCGCGAGGACCGCGGACCACTAAAACCGCGCCCGAGCCCCCATTGATTCGATCGCGCCGCCGGAGGTTGAAACCCGTAACCTCCGAATCACCCGACATTACCGGGCCGGGATTCGTGCAAAAAGAGTCAAATTGCGTGTGAACAGCGGGGAAGGTGTCCAGAATGGGAGTTGACCGGAGTCCGAACAGTGAACGCTTCGTTAACGCCGAAGCGATTTGCCGGATTATTTTCGGACCGGGGCCGAGCGGAAATGCGAAGGGCGCCGCGCGGTGATGCGCAGGCGCCCTTTGTTCCTCCCCTGTGCGAAGCACGGGGGAGGGGGACCGCCGAAGGCGGTGGAGGGGGCGACGAGAAGCGCCGGCACGTGTGGCCGCCCCCTCCACCAGCTACGCTGGTCCCCCTCCCCCGCTTCGCAGGGGAGGATGAAGAAGGGCGCCCAGTTGGCGCCCCCACGACGGATCAGTAGCGATACTGTTCCGGTTTGAACGGGCCTTCGGTCGGCACGCCGATATAGTCGGCCTGGGACTTGCTGAGCTTGGTGAGCTTGGCCCCGAGCTTGGCAAGGTGGAGTTCGGCAACCTTCTCGTCGAGGTGCTTGGGCAGCACGTGCACCTTGTGCTCGAGCGCCTGGCCGTTGGTCCAGAGCTCGATCTGCGCCAGCGTCTGGTTCGAGAACGACGCCGACATGACGAAGCTCGGATGGCCGGTGGCATTGCCGAGGTTGACGAGGCGGCCTTCACTCAGCAGCACGATGCGCTTGCCCGGCGCCATCTCGATGATGTCGACCTGCGGCTTCACGTTCGTCCACTTGTAGTTGCGCAGCTCCGCAACCTGGATCTCGTTGTCGAAGTGGCCGATATTGCAGACGATCGCCATGTCCTTGAGGCCGCGAATGTCGTCGAGCGACACCACGTCCTTGTTGCCGGTGGCGGTGACGACGATGTCGGCGCGGTGCGCCGCATCGGCCAGCGTCACGACCTCATAGCCGTCCATGGCCGCCTGCAGCGCGCAGATCGGATCGACTTCGGTGACGAGGACGCGGGCACCGGCGCCGCGCAGCGACTGGGCCGAACCCTTGCCGACGTCGCCATAGCCGCAGACGATCGCCACCTTGCCGGCCAGCATCACGTCGGTGCCGCGGCGGATGGCGTCCACCAGCGATTCACGCGTGCCGTACTTGTTGTCGAATTTCGACTTGGTGACGCTGTCGTTGACGTTGATCGCCGGGAAGGGCAGCTCGCCCTTCTGCTGCAGCTGGTAGAGGCGCATCACGCCCGTGGTGGTCTCTTCCGAGACGCCGCGGATGGAAGCCTTGATCCGGGAATAGAAGGTCGGGTCCTTGCTCAGGCGCTTCTTGATCAGCGCGAAGAACACCTCCTCTTCTTCCGAGTGCGGGTTGCTCAGCACCGACGGATCGGTCTCGGCCTTGGCGCCGACCAGCACCAGCATGGTGGCATCGCCGCCATCATCGAGGATCATGTTGGGGGTCTGGCCGCCCGGCCAATCCATCATGCGGTCGGTATAGTCCCAGTACTCTTCCAGCGTTTCGCCCTTCTTGGCGAAGACGGAGACACCGGCAGCGGCGATGGCCGCGGCGGCATGGTCCTGGGTCGAGAAGATGTTGCAGCTCACCCAGCGCACGTCGGCGCCGAGCGCGACCAGCGTCTCGATCAGCACCGCGGTCTGGATGGTCATGTGCAGCGAGCCGGCGATGCGCGCGCCTTTCAACGGCTGATCCTTGGCGAATTCCTCGCGGATCGCCATCAGGCCGGGCATCTCGATCTCGGCCATGCCGATTTCCTTGCGGCCGTAGTCGGCGAGGGAAATGTCCTTCACCAGATAGTCGTTGTTCGCGGCCATCGGCCCATCTCCATGTTCGGCTGTTGCCGGCCTTATACTGAAGGCTGGGAACCCTCGCAACCAGGGATATAAAGAAATCTTTATGTCCTTGGCGAGGGGTAAACGAAAAGCCCCGGCGCGATGGCCGGGGCTTCGTTGTTCTTCGTTGTCCGCCTAGCCACGGACTGTCACCCCTGCGAAGGCAGGGGTCCAGCGCTCAGCCAGCGCAGGCGGAGGCTTGGATCCCTGCCTTCGCAGGGATGACAGCCGGTGAGGGTGGGCGGTCAGAGCCTCACGCGCTCTTCTTCATCTTCCCCAGGAACGTCGCCATGTTGATCAGGCCCTGGAGGTAGCCGATGGCATGCGAGCGACCGCGGTGGTTCCAGTCGCTGTCGCCATCCATCTTGGGGACGTGATCGTCCAGGAGGAAGCCCTCGAAGCCGTTCTCGGCGAGCAGGACCAGCACTTCGGCCGGATCGAAATTGCCGTCGCCGATGAAGCACTCGGTGAAGTCGGGCACCGTGCCCTTCACATCGCGGAAGTGAATGTACGAGATCGCCTGCTTGGGGGCGAAATACTCGATCATCTCCTTCACATTCTCCTTGCCGCCGACCATTTCGGAGCAGCAGCCGAGGCAGAGATCGAGTGTCCAGGACGGCGATTTGCCGACCAGCTCATAGGCCTTCTTGAAGTTGTCGGGCTTGTAGAACAGGCGCGCCACGCCGCCCAGCATCGGCACCGGCGGATCATCGGGGTGGAGGGCCAGCTTCAGGCCCTCTTCCTCGGCGACCGGCAGGACGGCCTTCATGAAATACTCGTAGTTGGCCCACATCTGCTCTTCGGTGATGAACGGCCCGTCCTTGCCGAAGAGCGGCATGGACGAGGCGCGGCCGAGGGTGGTGGGCATGTAGGAGCGGAGCTTTTCGAGATCATCGATATGGGCTTCGACGACGCTCATGTCGAAGCGGCGCGCGGTGGCGCCGCCGCGGGTCTGCCCGTTCCGGTCTGTAGTCCAGACCGAATTGGGCATGAAGTGGAGGCCGAGCACCGGAATGCCGGCGCGCGCCACGGCACGGATCGTCGCCTGGTAGTTCTCGATCTGCTCGTCGCGGCCATCGAGGCCCATCATCGCCTTGTGGTAGAAATGGGTCGGGACGTTCTCGATCGCCTCGAACTTGAGGCCGGCATCGGTGACTTTCCTAGCGAGCGCGGCGACGTCTTTTTCCTCCCAGCGGTGATCGCCGGGAAGGGTCGGATTGTTCATCTGCAACCCGTCGACGCCGATCTGCGCGGCAAAGCGCAACCGCTCCTCGGTCAGTTCATGGAACTGGCCCACCGCTACACGAATACCCATTCTGGTCTCTTCCCTGATTGAAATGCGTTGCGTCGCTCAGCCCTTGACCGAGCCCTCGGTCATGCCGGCCACCATGAAGCGTTGGGCGACGAAATAGAGGATCATCAGCGGCACCGACGAGATGACGGCGCCCGCCATCAGCGGACCCCACGGCAACACGTCGCTGGTGATGAGATAGTTGAGCGCCAGCGGCGCAGTGCGCACGCTCTCCGACGTCGTCAGCACCAGCGCGAACAGCAACTCGTTCCAGGCGCCGGTGAAGGTGAAGATCGCGACGGCCGCGAGCCCCGGCGCCGACAGCGGCAAAACGATCTTGATCAGGGCGCCGAACCGCGTGAGCCCGTCGATCATCCCCTGCTCCTCGAGCTCGCGCGGCACGCCGCGGAAATAGCCCTGCAGCAGCCAGGTCGAGAGCGGCAGCGAGAAGGTCAGGTAGACGAGGATCAGCCCCTGCAGCGAGTTGCCGAGCTTCAGTTGCGCCATCACGATCGACAGCGGAATGAACAGCAGCGAGCCGGGCGTGAGGTACGCAAACAGGATGATGCGGCCGAACAGACCGCGGAACCGGTAGCGGAACCGCACCATCGAATAGGCGGCAAAGCTCGAGATCACGACGGAAATGATCGTGACGGTGGTGGCGACGATGAAGCTGTTGCGGATGGCGAGCAGGAAATCGCCGTCGGCGAGGAGCTTGTTGAAATTGTCGAGGGTGAACGTCTTCGGCCACAGCGATGGCACGCGATAGATCTCGCGCGGCAGCTTCAGCGAAGTGATCACCATCCAGTAGATGGGGAACAGCACCAGCAGCACGGCGATGCCGAGCAGTAGATAGGTGACGATGCGACCGGTCAGGAACCGGCGGCGGGCCGAGGAGGCCTGGCCGGCTGGGGCGATGGTGGTGGCGTCGGCGAGGCTGGCCATCAGTCTTCCTTCCGCATCATGAGCGACGTGGCGAGGATGACGAGAATGCCGAGCACCGGCAGCATGTAGACCGACACCGCGGCCGCTTCGCCGATGCGCTGCGTCTGCATGCCGAAATAGGCGAGCACCGGGAACACCATGGTCGCGTCCGACGGGCCGCCGGCGGTCAGCAGCCACACATGCTCAAAACCGTTGGCGGTCCAGATCGAGCTCAGCAGGGTCGTGACGATGATGACCGGCATGAGCGAGGGGATGGTGACGTTCCAGAAACGCTGCCACGCCGTGGCGCCGTCGACGATCGCAGCCTCGTAGAGCTCCTTGGGCACCGATTGCAGTGCCGCGAGGATGGAAACGAACCAGAACGGGAAACCGCGCCACACAGAGGCGACGATGACCGAGCCCATGGCCGTGGAGCGCTGGCCGAGAAAGTCGATGACCTGGGGGTAGAGCCCGGTCTGGGTGAGAATGAGATTAATGCCGCCGCCGATCGGCTGGTACAGCACACGCCAGGTGAGGAAGGCGACGAAGGCCGGCATTGCCCAGGGCAGCATCAGGAACGAGCGGAAAATCCCTCGTCCCGGCAGCTTCTGGTGCACGAGGATCGCAAGGCCCAGCCCGATCACCAGCTTGAGGATGTCCGACACCAGCACGATGGTGATGGTGTTCCAGATCGCCGCCCAGAACGTGGCGGTACCGGCCAGGTACTCGAAATTGCGGAAGCCGACGAAGTTGCCAACGCTGCCGATCACCTGGTCGGTGAACGAGACCCAGATCGCGAACAGGAACGGGTAGGCCACGAGGCCGAGGATCAAGAGGATCACCGGCGCAACCAGCGCATAAGCGAACAGCTTGAGCTTGAAACCGCCGCCGAAGCGCGGGCGCTTGGGGGCGCTGGTTTGGTCGAGCGCTACGGTCATCGGCCACCCTCGTCACTAGAGGTTCTCGGGGAAAGGTGCAGACTTTCCGGTTCGAGAACGCGACACGTCAAAAAGAAAATCCGCGGACGACCCCTTGGGGTGGCCGTCCGCGGCAGGGAGGAACCTGGTATCAGGCGTACTTGTCGTAGATGGCCTGGCCCTGTGTCTGGGCCTCGGCGATGGCACGGTCGAAGTCCCAGCCATCGACGACGACGCGCTGGGCCAGCTTGGGAACGATGAAGTTCGAGCTGAAATCGGCCCAGGCCGCGTTGTAAACGTCCGGGAAAGCCGGCGCCGTACCCGCCTTGGCGAGGCCGAGTAGACCGGTCAGGATCGTGTTGGTGCCATCGAAGGCGGGCAGCGCTTCCTGGCTCTTCAGCACCGGACCGTAGATCGCCACGTTGAAGTAGGCGTTCATGAAGTCCGGGTTGGCGAGGTGCTCCACCAGGGCCTTGGCTTCATCCTGCAACGCACTGGTCTTGGTGATGGCGCGGGTCTGCGGGGTGATCGGCGAGATCGTGCCGTTCGGGCCGGCCGGGAGCGGCGAGAAGGCGCTGCCTTCGAACAGTTCCGGATCGTCCTTCTTGGCGGCGATACCCACCGAGCCGGTATTGGCGATGAAGCCGGCCTGGCCACTGAGATAGGCCTGGTTGTCGCCGGCGCCGTCCCAGGTGGTATTGCCCGGCGGGAAGATGCCCTTGTCCCAGGCGTCCTTCAGCCAGGTGAGCCACAGGCGCGTCTCGGGGCTGTCGAGCGTCACCTTCTTGCCGGCATCGTCGGCGATGCGGCCGCCATAGGACTGCAGCACGTTGACCTGCACGTTCGCGTCGCCGACGTTGGAGAGCGCGAGCCCGAGGCCCGAAACCGGCGCCTTGTTGATCGCCACGGCCTGCGTCACCAGCTCTTCCCAGGTCTTGGGCGCTTCGGTGAAGCCAGCCGGCTCGAGCAGGTCCTTGCGGCGGAGCAGCAGGTTGCCGTTGACGCCGAACGGGATACCGGTGCGGCCGCCCGCATCGGCGGTCGTGTCGGTAGCGCGATCCGGGCCTTCGAACCAGCCGCCCTGCGCGTCGCCGATCTTCTTGTAGAGGTCGTCGAGCGTCGAGAACACGCCCTGGCGCGATAGCAGCAGCAAGAGGTCGAGGCCGACATCGAGCGCATCCGGCATCGTGTTGGACGACACGGCCGCCGAGACCTTCTGCACGGTCTCGTTCTGGTTGATCATCACCACTTCGGTTTCGACGCCATTGGCCTTGCCCCAGTCCGTGATGGTCTGGACGAGCAGGTTGTTCGCGTCTTCCGAAAAGATCAGGCCGCCCCAGTAGGTGAGCTTGCGGCTCTGGGCGATCGCGGGCATCGGAAAGCCACCGGCGGCTGCCAGGGCAAGGCCGCTTGCCGCCGTCCCGAGGACTTTTCGGCGCGACCAGCCGCGATTGGTGTTGGTATCCGTCATTGCTCTCTCCTCCCAAGATGAGCGTTGGTGCATTGGGAGGAAGTCGCTGTCATGCCCCGCGCCGGGTCAGGCGACGGGGGCATGACAGCAGGGTCCTCCACCCTTGACTGTTGGCCGGAAACGCCTCGGCGCTCACCGGCAGAATGCCGTCGAAACGGCATTAAATATATTTATTCCTGCCAATAAGAACGTATTATGGCGTGTAAACCGCTGTCAATCTGACGGCGATAGGAGAAAAGGATGAAGGGCGAAATCGACAATGCGGGCTACGTCGCCTTCTTCGATGCGCTCATCGACGGGCGGCTGAAGCTCGGCCAGACCATCACGCAGGACGACCTGTGCGGTGTGCTTGGCCTGTCGCTTTCGCCGATGCGGGAGACCACCACGCTGCTCGAGGCGGAAGGGCTGATCACCGTCCGCCGCAAGGTCGGCATCACCATCTTCTATCCGGACGTGAAGTTCGTCGGGAACTGCTTCCAGTTCCGCGGCCTGCTCGAAAAGGAGGGGCTGCGCAAGTTCGGCCGCATGGTCACGCCGCAATGGATCGAAGCGATGCGCAAGGAGCACGTCGAGATCATCGACTTCGTCGCCACCGTCAACGACATGCCCACCTATCGCGTGCCCATGCGGAAACTCGAGCGGCGCTTCCACGACACCTTCATCGATGCCTTCGACAACGACCAGATCCGCGTCAACTATGCGCGGCTGAGCCAGAAGATGTACTTGCTGCGCCTCACCAATCCCGAGGCGGTGGATCCCACCAACACCAATACCTCGATGCGCGAGCACCTCGCCGTGATCGATGCCCTGGCGGCATCCGACATCGAGGGTGCCGTCGAGGCGCTTGACCGCCACCTGAAGGGCGTCCTGCACCGAGTGCTGACGACCTGAGGAGCGATCAATCGACACGCAACCTCGCGGTCGTCATGGCCGGGCTTGACCCGCCCACCCATATGCCGGTGCGGCTAGCACCTATGCATGGGTCCGCGGGTCAAGCCCGCGGATGACGACCGAGAGATCGGTGGGTCATCCAATTC
>JAESFU010000276.1_pt1 | contig 46573 bp, 37 predicted proteins | sample 9269461 | NCBI WGS metagenome assembly JAESFU01 (sample SAMN14502556, study PRJNA617107) | algae metagenome | isolation source: Stenomitos rutilans HA7619-LM2 and co-occurring heterotrophs from cave walls | place: USA: Waikapalae cave, Hawaii | collected 2009-07-28
TCAGTTCGACCGCCCCGCTCAATACGACTGGTTCAATTCGCGTACTTCACGCCTGCAAGGTCTGCACTATCTCGTGCGCTGCGTGCGGTTCGTTGTACATTTCCAGCGTGATCGTTCGCCCGCCTGTCACAATCTCGACAAATTGCCACTTGGCCGCCTCCTTCGCGAGGACGTTCGTGAACCGATTGAGAATCACCGCCGCGACCATCTGCTGGCCGGGCGAGAAACCCAACTGAGACCCAATCGCTCCGCTGTAGAAGCCAATCAACTGTGCACGGCGTGCTGCATCCGCCTCGCTCACATATCCGCTCGTATCCGCGCGATCAAATCTCGACACGCGCGTGATCACGCTTCTAGGGATGATCGTCACCCGCCCCGTCGCGCGTTCCCTGCCGTCGCCGATGTCCGCGATCACGACGCCGTGCATTGAAAACACGCACACGTCCTTATCCCACAACAGCACTGCACGTGCGTCGGTCCACATCGCCCGTGCACACGCCACGACCGATTCAATCGTCGCCCTGAGGCGCGCATCGCGATCAACGAGCGAACGCCACAAGCCTACCTCGATCGCAAACTCGCGCCCGAGAAATTCGTCCAGCTCGACCTCGCTGGCCCGGTTGTGCATGGCGTCCAGCATCCCCCGTGCTCCTTCGTGCGTGACTCCGCTCGCAGTACGTGCCAGAATCATATCAGCAGGTCTTTTCCTTGATATCCATTCGCAGAATCGCTCCGTAATTCCACGACATTTGCCGCATTTGCCCCTCTGCTCCATTTGCCGCTTTTGGTCTTCCCTCCAATCATCCCCCGCAAGAACCGCTCCCGGCCAGGCACGTCGCCACGCCGGCCCCGCGTCCGTGCACGGAGGCTCAGTCAGCCATGGCCAAGAAGGAATCCGCCAAACCAGCAGTGCCCAAGCCAGGCAATTCCTCCAAGAAGGTCAAGGAACGCGACGTCCTGACCAAGTCCAAGATCATCAAGCTCGCAGACGGCGTGGTGAAGACCACAATGTCGAAGAAAGAGCCCAGCATCGAGATCCCGACGCGTGCCAAGAGCAACACGATCTGGAACAAGAAGCGCGGCATCCTTGAGATGGGCGACGCCTACCAGGAGCGTGAGCTTTTCAACCTGAACCAGGCCAAGCAGTTCATGCAGACGCTTCTGCACGCAAGCACGGTCAAGGACCTGATCGAGCAGGACAAGACGCTGAGCCTTCGCGGTATGTTCTACCGCTCCAAGCACACCGTGGCAGGGACCAAGGAATCGACCTTCGAAACGCAGGAAGAGTCAGACCCGATCCTTGAGGATCTGGAAGTCTCGCTCCAGGCGCTTCGCGAAGAGCTCCACATCTTCGCCAAGAAGAAGGGGACGATGGTGGGCAACATCACCATCACCGATGCAGGTGATGAGATTGATTGTCGGCGCATGGGCACCGGCGGCTACTCGATCCCATCGATCGTCGAGCCCGACGTCATCCAGTTCAAGAAGTGCGACGCCAAGTTTGTCCTCCATGTCGAAAAGGACACGGTCTGGAACCGGTTCAACGAGGACCGCTTCTGGCAGGAGCACAACTGCATCCTGACCGAAGGCGGCGGCCAGCCCTCGCGCGGCGTGCGTCGCCTCCTCCAGCGCCTGAACAAGGAGCTCGGCCTGCCCGTCTACTGCCTGCTCGATTGCGACCCCTGGGGACACTACATCTACTCGGTCATCAAGCAGGGCTCGATCTCGCTCGCGTTCGAATCCGAGCGACTCGCGATCCCCGACGCCAAGTTCATCGGCATCCGCTCCAAGGATTACGAGGAGTGCGACCTGAGTGATGACGTCAAGATCACGCTCAACGACAATGACATCAAGCGCGCCAACGAGATCATGGCCTACCCGTGGTTCGAGGGGAACACACCGTCCGGCCGCTCATGGCAGAAGGAGATCAGCAAGATGCTCTCCAACGGCTTCAAGATGGAAGTCGAATCGCTGATCACCAAGGACATCAGCTACGTGACGGAGGAGTACGTTCCGCAGCGGCTCCGGGATAAGGATTGGTTGGATTGACGCCAAGCAGCGTCCGGGAAGGTTATCGGGTTACAGGGCGCTGCCTCAAAAACCTCGTATAGATACGTGCTTTTCGATTGTAATTACATCGCTTCGAGCATCGCAATCGCCATCTTTCATTTCATAATCATCGTCATTTCATGCACTTAGAGACAACATATAGAATGACTACGTTCTATTAATCAATTGAACTGCACGACACTCTTCATCGCCGATAGGATATGAAGTATCAGGGAATAAGCCCTGATGCAAAACGGGGGTACGGTCATGAATCTTCCACTGTGGTTTTTGACAGCGTCTTCACTAGGACTTGCGACGTTCGGCGCATCCGTGCACGTCGCTTCTCAACCAGTGGTGAGCGGACATCGCGCTGTAGGCGAGATCGCGGATGATCTTGACGCACCGGAATATCAGATCCTGCCCGACCGCGGCGTGGATCTCGTGGATGGGATGCTTGTTGGCGTGGAAGATCTTGATGGCCAGCTTTTTGGTCAAGGCAATCGTTTGACACGCGGGATCTACCACAACTTTACAACCGAGTCAGTCACGATCGCCTTGGGCAAAGCACAGTACATTGTCGAGCCGGGCGGGGTCTTGGGCATTGGACGCGACGACTCCGTGAACTTCGTGATGGCTGAAGAAGCGCCGCCCAGTGCTCAGCCCGGACCTCCCGGTTCGATGATCTGCCGAGACGGCTATTACGCGTGCTGCGTCTACGCCAAGGAAGGCAAGGCCGGCACAGCCAAGTGCATCAAGAACACTGAAACAATCGAATGTGATGCAGGTGGTCCGGGATCAGTAGCCTGTACAACCGTAACAAGCATCTGATTCCACGCGTAACATGAATGACACTTCGCAACCCCGGCAAGCCCGGGGTTTTTCATGCATTCATCAATCTAGGCCTATCGACAAATACGATGCAATGCCACTCACCAACTGTGCAATGCGGGACTACGTCAACTCAACATTCTGCATGCAAGCTCACGGCCTCCCGAACAACACCAGCTTCCCATCATCCTCCACCGCCAAGGACCGCGACGACAGCGACACAATCTGCACCACCCACGGGGCAGGCGCAGGAGCGGGAATGATCCTGCCGTCCTTATCAGGCACTGCGCCTGCATCAGGCTGCACGGGCATGGGCGTGAACGTCACGACCGAGCCTTCGCGCTTGAACTTGCCGCGCTCGAGAACCTGATCACGCGGGCGGGGCGGTGTTCCGGGCGTGGCGGGACCGGTAATGCTGGATGGCAGGCTGCGTTCATACGTGCCATCGGTGTGCAGAACCAGCGCCATCTCCTTCGTCGGGAACGCACTGACCCACACACCCATCAGCGAATCCCTCCGTGCAATCGCGGGCGTCGTAGGTGCTGCACCATCTGCAGGTGCGCCTTCTGTGGGCGTGGTTCCCGCTGCTGCAGGGTTCGCGCCCTCCGCTGCAGCTGCGTCCGCACCTGCATCCGCCACTGCACCCTCTGCAGGGGGTGCCACCGACGGCTCCACATACTCACCGCCAAGATCAAGGAACGGGATCACGCCGTCGAGCGCACCGACCGTCTTCCTCAGACCTGCAAGGTGCTGATCGAGCCGCTGGAGCGACTTCTCCACCGAATCAAGCACGACAAGCTGCCGCTCAAGCACGGTCAGGCTGTTGTTGGTGTTGTCGATCCTTCCCAGCCCCTGCTCGACGTTGTCGATCAGCGCGTTGGTCCGGTCGAGCCTCGTCAGGCCGTTCTCGACGCGGTCGAGCCGCTCGTTGGTCTGTTCGAGCGCCTGATTGGTGCTCGCCAGGCCCTTGTTCACCTCATCGAGCGTGAACTGCACGCACACAAGCTGGTCGTTGGCGGATTGGAGCGAATCGCGGATCTCGCCGACGATGCAGCCAGGGAGAACGAACGAGCACAGCGCAATGGCAACCGGAAGGATGATTCTCGACATGGCCGGAGTGTACCGGCCCTGCGGCCCGTCGCCACCTTACTTCGACGCGGAAAACATGCCCGGTGCGACCGTGCCCGAGATACCGACCACCCCTGCTGTCGTGCAGGGAGGCTGGTCCAGCGCTTCCCGCACCTTGCGCCGAAGCGTGTCGGGCATGTACGGCTTGGGAAGGAACATGATCCGACCTGCATCGATCGACCGCGAGTCGAGCGATTCCTCGGAGTATCCCGATGACAGCAGGACACGCATCCCCGGACGTGCATCGCGGAGACGCTCTGCCAGCACCACGCCGTTCATTTCGGGCATCACCACGTCGCTCAACAAGAGATCGATCTTGTCGTTCCGCTCGCTCACGAGCTTGATCGCCTGCTCAGGCCCATCAACCTCGATCACGTTGTACCCCGCGAGCTTGAGCGTCATCGCGGCGACCGAGCGAACCAGTGGTTCATCCTCGACAAGCAGAATCGTCTCGCGGCCACCCGGAGGTGCCTGCTCTGCAGTCGGCCCGGTTGCAGTCGGTGCCTTGCTCTCGACTGCAGGGATCAGGATGCGGAACGTCGTGCCCTTGCCCTGCTCGGTCTGGACTTCAATGTTGCCGCCGTGCTGGCGGATGATGCCGTGCACGGTCGCAAGCCCAAGGCCCGTGCCCTTGCCCGGATCCTTGGTCGTGAAGAACGGCTCAAAGATGAACGGCAGCGCCTCGGGGCTGATGCCCGAACCCGTGTCGCTGAACTCGATCATCGCGTAGCGGCCGGGGTTCAGTTCGCCCCGCACCGAGCCCTGGAGAAGTTCGACCAGCGACGTCTTGAGCGTGATCTTGCCACCCTTGGGCATCGCGTCGCGCGAATTGGCAGCAAGGTTCAGGATTACCTGCTCGATCTGGCCCGGATCGACCTTCATCGGGATCGCATCGCGCGAGAGATCAACCGACACCTTGACATCATCACCAACGAGACCGTCGATCAACCGACGAACACCGCCGACCAGCTTGTTGACGTCGACCACCTTGGGTTCAAGCACCTGCCGACGTGCAAACGCAAGAAGCTGGCGCGTCAGCGTCGCTGCATGGTCCGCTGCCTGGCGGATCGCCTCGAGTCCATCGTGCGACGGACCCGAAAGCGGTGCCTTGGGCTGGAGCACGCCCAGCCATCCCATGATGACCGTCAACGCGTTGTTGAAATCGTGCGCCACGCCACCCGCGAGCCTGCCGATGCTCTCCATCTTCTGGGCCTGGACAAGCCCTGCTTCCAGCAGACGGTTCTCGGTGATGTCTTCCATCATCCCAAGCGTCGTCCTGCCCGGACCTGCATCGGTCGAGACCGGCGCGGAGCGAACCCTGCACCAGCCCGTCGTTCCATCGCGACGTGCGTACGAAAACTCCTCGGGCTTCCAGTTGCCGTCCTTCGCATCCGCGCTCACCGGCGCGCGAAGCGCCCTGCGGTAAATCTGGAGCACGCCCTGCGCGTTCTCGATCGCGTCCCCGAGCATCTTGCGTGCAGCAGGGTTGGCCTCGAGGAGCTTGCCGTTTTCATCGGTCAGCGTGATGCCCACCGGCACCTGCTCAAAGATCGCTCGGAGCTTGCGTTCGCTCTCTTCAAGGCGGAGCTGAATGTCGTGGTAATCCGTCGTATCGCGAAACACGCCGTACATGCGGATCGGCGTGCCATCGGTATCAAAGAAGTACCGCCCGGTGGCACGAAGGCGACGAACGCCCATGACCGGGTGGTCATAGCCAAACTCAAAGTCAAAGAGATCTCGCGTCGTACGTGCGCGTTCCATCGCGGATGCAACGCCCGCGCGATCCGCAACGACGATCCGCCGGACAAACCAGTCGCTCCCGGGCTTGCTGCTTGTCGCAAAGTCATCGCCCATCAGCCGCTGGATGTTCGGCGACTTCTGGACGATCCCCGACCTCAGGTCCCAGTCCCACGTCCCCATCTCACCTGCAGAGAGCACCAGCGAAAGGTCTTCCTGCCCGAGCTTGCGTTCGCGCTCGACGCGCTCGCGTTCAATCAGTTCGTGTGCAGCTCGCTCAAAGAGGATCTGGTTCTCCGCAGCGCTCTTCTCCGCACGCTTGTGCGATGCCTGAAGTTCGCTGAGCAGGCGGACGTTTTCCATCGCAACCGAGGCGGCCTCGGCCAGCGTCTGGAGCGTCTGCACTTCGGCAGGTGTCGCCTTCCTGCATGTGGCCCAGTATGCAGCGATCGCGCCGATCGGATCCGAAACCCGGATGGGAACTGCAGCCATGCTTCGAACAAACGTCGCTGCATATGCAGCCTGCGGGATGCGCGGGTCGACTCGGATGTCCTCGACCACCACCGCCATGCGGTTGATCATGACCCAGCCGGTCATGCACTGGCGCAGTGGGAATCGCTGGCCCTTCCACAAGGGACCAATCGCGTCCTCATCGACATAGTGGCAATGGTCGTCCTCGTTCAGGACGAACGTCACGCCGTCGGCACCGACCAGCCGCCGCGCCGCCTTGCGCACCGTGTACGTCACGTCCTCAAGTGTTCTTGCGCGTGCGAGCGTCGTGATCGCCGCAGCAAGTTCCTGCGGGGAGACTTCATCGACCTCAACTGAATCCATCGAGACATTGGCCATGTGCGATTTACCCGGCGTTGCCCTTCTCCCGGTAGACATTTACCCGATCGAAGGTCCCCTGTACAGCCTCGTGGCTCTCGTTCACATCCTCAATCCAAACTATCGGTGTGTTTGCCTTATGCGATGACAAGTCGTAAAAAACGGTTACACACTTCTCGTAATCCCCGTATGCACACGAGTATGAAAACTATTTCATGAAGCTTGCTTCCAAATCGCGTCCGGGAAATACCATGCACGAACGTGAAGGGGTTGTTGATGCCAAAGAACATCGTGATGTGCTTCGACGGAACGGATAACAGCGTCCACGGTGATGCGAGCAACGTCCTCAGGCTTTATGAGTGCCTTGAGCACTCAGATCGGCAGCTCACGTACTACGACCCGGGCGTCGGAACGCTTGCTTCCACCGATTCCAAGACCGGCCTGGGCCGCTTCCTTTCGCGAACCCTCGATGGTGCGATCGGCCATTCGCTCCGCGACAACTTCTGCGAGGCCTACCGCTTTCTCGCTGAACATTACAAACCAGGAGATGCGATTTTCCTCTACGGCTTCTCGCGCGGTGCGTATACCGCCCGTGCAGTCGCTGCAGGTGTCCACGCCTTCGGCCTCGTGAAGCCCGAGCACACCAACCTCGTCCCCTACGTCTGGTCACTCCTCCTGAACGAACCCGGCCTGGGCAAGAACGAGTTCTTGAAAGCACCTGAACTCTTCAAGAGCAGGTTCTGCCAGGGGTGCGTCCCGATGCACTTTGTCGGTGTGTGGGACACCGTCAGCTCCCTCGGATGGATCTGGGATTTCCGGAGCGTGCCGTACACCGCGTTCAACCCATCCGTCCACTGCATTCGCCACGCAGTCTCGATCGACGAGCGCCGCGCATTCTTCCGCTCCAACCTCTTCTGCTTCACCGGCAAGACCGACGCGAACGGCAAACGCACGATCAAGAAGCCCGAAGTCCCCGGCCAGGATCTCAAGGAGGTCTGGTTTGCAGGTGCACACTCCGACGTCGGCGGCGGATATCCCGATGCAGAGGACGGGCTCGCGAAGATCGCCCTCGACTGGATGATCCGCGAGTCGCGCGTCGACCGCTCCGTGACCTGCGAGGACGCATCCATGGCCTGGACCACCTCGCTCCACGTCGATCAAGCCTGCATCGACCTTGCTCTTGGCACCACCAGCTCCGCGAGCAAGCCCGACCCATCTGCAATGCAGCACAACTCCCTCACTGCACGCTGGTGGCTCGGCGAACTCTTCCCCCGCAGAAGCTTCAACTCCAAAAACGAATCAAAGTCGTGGCGTTGGCCCAACTTCGCCAAGCGCAGAACCGTCGCCGCAGGTTCGACGATCCATGCCTCGGTCGCATCGCGGCTGAAAGACTCCAAGGTCGGGTACGCACCAAAGAACCTGCCGAAGATCGAAGACCTGCACATCGAGACATAATCAGACCGCACGACACACGGGTGCCACTGCCATGCCGCCCTGGGCATAGCAGCGTGACCACGGCACCCGCCAATACCAAACCCACCGCTGCGGCAGATCGCTGAGATGCTAATCCCGCGATACCACGTCCCTGTCGGGGCCTAAACTCGCCGCATGTTCGAACGACTCTCTGAAGGTTTCACCAACGTTTTCCGCAAGCTGGCAGGCCAGGACAAGATCTCCGAGGCCAACGTCAGCCAGGCGATGACCGACGTCCGCGCAGCGCTCCTCGACGCGGACGTTCATCTTTCCGTGGTGGATTCCTTCACCGATCAGATCCTCCAGGACGCCATCGGCCGCCACGTCACCAAGAGCCTGAACCCGGGTCAGGAGATGATCGGCATCGTCCACCGGAGGCTCGTCGAGCTCCTGGGCGGGCAGATCGAGCTCACCCGCTCGACGATGGACCTCGTCGACCCTGTCACCGGCCTCCCCGTCCCCGCAGGCCTTGGCATGGGTAAGGATGTCGCCGAAGCAGGCATCCCCCGTGCTGCTCCCGGCCCCACCATCGTCATGATGTGCGGCCTCCAGGGTTCGGGCAAAACCACCACCTGCGGCAAGCTCGCTGCATACCTCAAGAAGCGTGGCCGCTCGGTCATGCTCGCCGCGGCAGACCTCCAGCGCCCTGCAGCAGTTGAACAGCTCCAGACCGTCGCCGAGCAGGTGAATACGGACGCACCCGGCGGCGCACAGGTCACCTTCTACTCAGAGCCCGACAAGGTCGCTGCATACGGCAAGGCAGTGGGCGTCGCGGTCGAAGTCTGTGCCCGTGCGGTCGAAGCTGCACGCAAGCAGGGCATCGACACGATCATCCTCGACACTGCAGGCCGCCTCCACATCAACGACGCGCTGATGTCCGAGCTCAAGGGCATCAACCAGCTCGTCAAGCCGCACCAGATCCTGCTCGTCGTCGACGCGATGACCGGCCAGGACGCGGTGAATTCCGCCAAGGCCTTCCACGACGCGCTCAAGATCGACGGCGTGATCCTGACCAAGTTCGATTCCGACACGCGCGGCGGTGCTGCACTCTCGGTCAAGCAGGTCACCGGTGCACCGATCAAGTTCATCGGCGTCGGCGAGAAGATCGACGCGATCGAAGAGTTCCACGCAGAGCGCATGGCGGGCCGCATCCTGGGCATGGGCGACGTCGTGTCGCTGGTCGAAAAAGCACAGGAGCAGGTCAGCCAGCAGGAAGCAGAGGACCTCCAGAAGCGGCTCGAAAAGGGCGAGCTTTCGATGGAGGACTTCTTGAGCCAGATGAAGGCGATCCGGCGAATGGGCCCGCTCAAGCAGCTCCTGGGTCTCCTTCCCGGCGTCGGCCCGATGCTCAAGGAAGTGAACATCGACGACAAGCAGTTCGACCGCATCGAGGCGATGATCCACTCGATGACGCCCGTCGAGCGCAAGAAGCCCGACGTGATCGACTTCTCGCGCCGCAAACGCATCGCGGATGGCTCGGGCGCCAAGCACGAGGATGTCGGCAGGCTCGTCAAGCAGTTCAGCACGGTCAGCAAGCTGACCAAGCAGATGGCGGGCATGTCCGGCCGAGACAAGGCTGCTGCAGTCCAGTCGATGCAGGCAGGCGGCATGCCTGGTTTCACCGGCAAGGGCTCAAGCGCCGCCAAGAGCATCAAGGCAGGCTTCAAGAAGCGGAAGAAGTGAAGAAGCAGCTCGCGGATAACGGCTGGCCGTTAGCTGCTAGCACGTCCAAATCCATGTCACGCGCGCATCGTGTCGTGCTAACGGCTAGCTGCTAACCGCTAACTGCTATGAAAAACGCCCGGCTTTCGCCAGGCGTTGTGATTCATGCCTCAGTTTGCCGCTCGTGCTTACTTCACGCCTTCGGGCTTCGTGCCTTCCTTCGCGGCCTTCTTCTTCTCTGCAAGGGCCTTGATGTCTGCGGGGAGCGTGAACTTGTCGCCCGCGACATCGGTGTTGTGGGCTGCAGATTCAACGACCAGCTCGATCTCAACGCCCTGGGCCTTCTGCACCGTCTTGTACGGCATCTTGATGCCGTTCACATCGCGGTAATCAGTCAGCGTCGCGGTCATCGGGATCTTGCCCTGTGCAGTTTCCTGCGTCATCTCGATCTTGACAAGCAGGCCGCTCTCTGCATCAAAGAAACGGGTCTGCTTCTCGCCAGTGATGGGCGTGAACTCGACCTTGTACGCCTTCTTGCCGTCGACATCTTCCGAGCCCACGGTCTCGAGCTTGGTGTAGTACTTGGTCAGGTCAAGATCCGACTGCAGATCCGCCTCGCGGAGAAGCTGATCGCGCTCCGCGCCTTCGAGGATCTGGGGGCCCGTCATCGCCATCTTGCTCCAGGCGATGCTGTCGGTGTACCCCGACTCCATGTTGCCGAACTGCGGGATCTCCGTCACAACGTAGATCTTGCCATCCGCCTGGTACGAGGTGATCTTGGCGGACATGTTCTGCGACGGGATGTTCAGCTTCGAAGTCGTAACCCTGCTCTTGAGGCCCTTGAGTGCAGCCTCGCCGCCGATCGCCTCGATGTACTTAGCGTGGAGCGCCTTGGCCTCGGGCAGGTTCTCTGCAGGCTGTGCCTGCGCGGGTGCAGTTGCCTGTGCAAAGGCGGGCGTCGCGACGCCTGCCGTCAGCAAGAGACCCACGACACAAAGGCCCAGGCCAAGACGACGGGAAGCAAACGCGTTCATTTTCGTGCTCATCGAACGATCACTCCATGGTGGCCGACACCGGGGACACTCCCCCGCCGGCGTTTGGTTATCAAAGCTCCGAGACAGGACAAAGGCCCTGCTCCCCCACTGGCTGGTTCACTGATTGGACGCGGTGTGTGAAGATCCGATCCACGACAAAGCTGCTTCGATCACGGGGTCTTTCCCTGAAAGCAGCGTAGGGCGGTCCAGGGGAACCTCCTGATCGGGGCTCACGCCCGCACCTTCCAAAACCCGCCCAGACGCGGAAACATAGTTCGCAATGACGAACTGGAAGCGGTCGCCGTTGGGAAGAACCTCGAATGTCGAGGGGAGGGCCGCGCCGCCGGTCCTTGCTCCAAAGATCCGTGCACGTCCAAGATCCTGAAGGCCGCCAGCCATGATCTCCGAGGTCGACAGCGAGAGTGCGTCGATCAGCACCGCGACCGGCCCCGTGTACACGCTCACGCGCGGGAAGATCACAAAGTTCATCGTCGTGTCGCGCGACTTCATCTCGCCGAGCTTCAGGCCTTCCTTATCGACGAAGAACCCGCACATCCCATTGGCCATGAAGCCAATGCCGCCCGGGTTGCCGCGCAGGTCGATGATCACGCCGTTGGCGGATTCAAACGACTGCATCGCTGCTTCAAACTTGGGCATCACCCGTGCAGGGTCGAGGAACATGTTGAACCGGATGTACCCGACGTTCCCCGGGAGCATCGTCGACCGGAGCCACACCCGCGTCTCAGGGAGATTGCCGAACTTGCTGAGTTCGCCCGGCGGCTCCGCAAGGATCAGGCTCTTCTCAACAAGCTTGTCCTCGCCATCAAGGAGCACGACCTTGAGCGTCGCACCCACGCGCCCCGAGAGCTTTGCACCGACGCCGCGCGTGATCATCGTCTCTGCAGCCTCTGCATGCGCCAGCGATTCCTGGAGCTTGGCGATCATCGGCTGAATCTCGGTCTGTTCGATCGACGAGACGATCCACCCCGTCTTCACACCTGCCTGCGCTCCGGGGGAGTTCGAATCGACCTCGACCACCAGAGCACGCCCGTCAACCACGCGCACGTCGATTCCCGTCCAGCCTTCACCGCGACCTGCAAGCGATTCAGGAGCAGGCTGTGCTGCACCCTCCGCGCCCGCCTCGCCATCTGAAGCGATATCCTCGTATGCGTCGCGATCGATGATCCCAAAGTGCGACTGTCCGAGTCGCGACAGCGCATCGCGCATCACGCCGCGTGCCTCGTTCATCGTGGTCGCTGCTTCAACCTTCGGACGCAGTTCGCGGTGCACTCCATCCCAGTCAAGCCCGCCCAGCGTCGGGTCCCAGTGCCGCGTCTTGACGGTCGTGTAGACCGTGTCGAACGACTCTGCATTGAGCTGGCGCTCCGCATCCGAAAGAGTCTGGACGCGCGCCGCTGCCGGAGTCGAAGTGCTTTCGCTCGTTGTGCAGGCAGGGACCGCGAAGGTCAGCATCGCCGTGAGCGCAAGCCCTGCCTTGCGGAGTAGTCCAGAACGAACAGCCAATCGTGTATTCACGTCCAGAGGCTCCTTCGATGAGTGAGCCTGAGGATAGGAGCGTGGCAGGACCCGCCTCTTCATAAAGCGGGTTGCCAAAGCCATTGATTGAAGTCGCCCGTTCAGGCCGCCTGTGCAGGCGGAATGTCCTGGCCCGACCGCATCGCATCCCTCTGCTCGCGTGCTTCACGCAGCTCGCGAAGGACCCGCATCAGGAGCGCACGGTCCTGATCTCGCCCGACCAGCCAGCTTGCAAACCGCATGTCGTCAAGGAGGTCTTCCTGGACGAACGCCAGCCGCTGCGTGGGCACCCCTGCAAATGCCAGGCACAGCCCTGCAGCCACGCGGGAAACCGTCATCGGGTTTTCCGGCCCGTGTTCAAGCTCCGATTCAAGGAACGCGATCGGATCGGTGGTCGCAAGACCTTCTTCGTTCTGCAGTAGCGCATCTGCATCGCGCAGTGCGGCAATGCCCATTTCGTCGTCCATCATCGAAAGGCGCACTGCACCGAGCCTGAGCAGAACTTCCGGCTCATCACAGAGAATCCGCCCGCACGCCTCGATCCAGCCCAGACGCTGCGTCTCGCGGACCGATTCATCCCACGTCGAAAGCCATGCACTCACTGCACGGGCCGCCGCACGGTCCGCTGCAGTGTGCCTGCTTGCCCTGCTGCGCTGTTCAAGCCGGTCCGCCAGGCGCGACATCGCTGCAGCACCCTCGTCCGACTCGATCGCGTAGCTTTCAAGCTCTTCCTGATCACGCGGCGTGATGCACGAGCGGCGGCCCAGGATCACGTCCGTCACATCCAGCCGCAGCGGGTGCCGCGAAAGCACCGACGCAGCGTTCACAAGATCGGTCACGATGTCCGCAGACCCTGCAAGCTCACCCTCCGATGAAAGATCCATGTGCACATGCGAAGGGTCGATCCGCAGCGGGAAACACGATTCATACGACAGCGGGCGACGGGTGCCCCAGTCAAACCACGCGCACTCGCCCTGCGAGCGTTCCAGCGTCTCGATCCGGATCACGCCAGGCGCAAGTTCCGCCACGACCGTATCAAGCGCGTTTTCGTGCGCCACTTCCTGGGCATCCGCCCCACGCGCCACCATGAACCACTCCGCGCCGGTCGGGTCCTGATCGATCACCAGTTCCGCACGCCGACGGGGCATCGCAAAGCCAACCCGCAGCGGCGCGACCGGGAGCGGCACGCGGAGCAGGCGCCACGCCATGCGCGCACGCCAGGAGCGATCGCTGAATCGCTCGCCCCACGAGGTCCGACCAAGCAGGTCCTGAACGCGTTCAATCCCATCACAAACCGCCCCTGCAAACCGAGCTGCAGCAAGGCGGACCCTGCCGCCAAGCCTTGATGGCGCGGTCCTGCCGTGCGGGCGCAGCGACTGGCGAGACTGGTCCGAAGACTGACCTTTGAACCCCTGCGCGCGCTGCTGGCGTGCGATCACTGCAGTGAGAAGGACGACGATCCAGACCCCCGCGGGAAGCCCGAACGCGGCTTCCTTCAGCCACGCAGCCCCCAGCCAGAAGGCCAGCGCGACGACCGCGCTCGACCCGATCATGGCCAGCGTCGAAACGAGGAGCACGCCGCTGGGTGCGGGTGCGCGGTGGTTATCGCCCTCGCGGGTCGACGGGGGTAGGAGAGACATCATGTGCCTCCAAGATCGACCCGCGCGAGGCTCGGGTGCAGCCTGCACATATGAAGGTCCGGGCAAAGTTCACATGATGCGGACTGGGAAGGTCCGCACAACGGTTATGCCTGTGGACCACTCCGGGGTTATCCACCACCATCACCCCCGTACACTCCGGGCAATGTCCACCCTGCTCTGCGTTCCCATCATGGTTCATGACGTGCACACTGCCCTGGCCGACGCGACTGCGTCAAAGGAGCAGGGTGCGGATCTGGTTGAATTCCGGATCGACGAGTTCTTTGGTGGGGATCTGGATGTGCCGGATAACGAGCCAGGCTCGGTCGCTTCCGTCATCCGTCTTGTGAAGGAATCGCCGCTCCCCTGCATCGTGACCTGCAGGCACGTTTCTGAAGGTGGCCACTACGACGGCGATGAAGATGCACGGGTCTCGCTGTATGAACGACTCGGAACCGCAACCGGCCGCGATGAGCACCCGCCGCGTTATCTGGACTTTGAACTTGATCGCTACCAGGCCTCTGCGAACATCAAGCAGAAGGTGAACCTCGCGGTTGATGCATCAGGACTCCGTGGTGGCGACGATCCAGCACGGAGAGATCGCGTTCCATCGCTGATCCTGTCGAACCACTACTTCAACGGGAGACCTGCGGATTTTTCACGCAGGGCGCTCCGAATGCAGGGCGAATCGCAAGCAGTTTCCAAGTTCGCGTTCCGTGCACGTTCGCTCCGCGACAACCTCGAGCTCTTTGATCTGCTTCTTGAACGCGACCGCCCCACCATCGCGCTTGCGATGGGCGAGTTTGGCCTGATCTCGAGAATCCTTGCGCCGAAGTTCGGCGGGTTTCTGACATTCGCCTCGCTCAGGTCGACCACGACCACTGCCCCGGGCCAGCCGACGATCCGCGAGCTGCTTGATCTCTACCGCTTCCGCTCCATCAAGCCTTCCACGAAGGTGTACGGCGTGGTGGGCTGGCCGGTCGGGCATTCCAAGTCGCCGCTTGTGCACAATGCAGGTTTCGCTGCAGTCGGGCATGACGGTGTCTATCTCCCGCTCCCGATCGCCGCCAACGACTCGCTCGAATCATCCGCTGCGACAAACGCAGACGATGCGTACACGAGTTTCAAGGCGACGATGCTCGCGCTGCTTGATCACACGAGGCTCGACCTTGCAGGCGTGAGCGTCACGATCCCGCACAAGGAAAATCTCGTCAAGCTCGCGATGGAAGAGGGCTGGGAGCTCGACGAAGTTTCGCGGTCGAGCGGTGCAGCGAACACACTTGCAGTGACGCGCAACGGGCACGGCCGCATCACCCGTGCACGGGTCTCAAACACCGATGCAGCCGCTGCAGTCGGCTGTCTTGAGGATGTCATCGGCCCGGTCCACGGCAAGACCATCGGCGTGCTGGGTGCAGGTGGCGTTGCGAAGGCGATCGTCCTCGCCCTCGCACGCGGTGGAGCGAAGGTGCGCATCCACAACCGGTCCGAAGATCGTGCCAAGGAAGTCGCGGACGCAGTCGTCAAGGTCACCGGCGGCCATGTGACCACGGCTCCGTGGCTCACCGACGGCGCTTCAAACCCGCGAGCGGAATACGAACAGGCAGGCGGCCAACCTAACGAGAAGGCCGACGCCTGGATCAACTGCACGCCCGTGGGCATGAAGGGCGGCCCTGCGCCCGACGCCACCCCCCTTCCTGACCGGGTTCTGAGCAACATGAAGGGGTCGGGAGCCGTATTGGATACGGTGTACAACCCCATCCGCACGCCACTGCTCGTGCGTGCGGAAGAAAAGGGGCTGGTCACGATCGATGGCGTGAAGATGTTCGTCCGGCAGGCTGCAGAGCAGTTCCACGCGTGGACCGGAACAAACGCACCGATCGCGGAGTTTGAAAGGTTGGTACGGGCTGCACAGGGCTGAACAAGCCCGCCCGCAGGGCAGGCACAAAGCCTGCACCGCAGCAGCCCGCGAGCGAGGGCTCGGGCCTGCAGAGACGCAGGCCATACAGGACGCACGGCCCGCCGAAAACAGGGCGGACCGTTTGAAGCCCGCGAGGTCGATGCACACTGCACCGCCCTCCCAATCGCTTCCCCCGCGCGTTCATGCAGCCCTCATACACCGTGCACGTTCAGGCAGGCTGTCCCATAGTCGGGCGGCCAAGGCGACGGAGGTGTTCCGTGCAGGCACTGTCAAGACCCGTGCTGTATCCCGAGATGTACCCGTGGCTCATCCTCGTCGCATCGATGGACGTGATGATGACGTGGGTCTGCCTGTGGCTTGGCGGAACGGAGTTCAACCCGATCGCTGCAATCATCATCGAATCGGGCGGAATCGCCGGAGCCTTGCTCCTCAAGTTCTCCGTTGTGATCCTGGTAATCTGCGTGTGCGAGTTTGTCGGACGGCGGAACAACATCGTTGCCCAGCGGCTTGGGCGTGTGTCCATCGGGCTCAACTGCTTCCCGGTCGCTGCTGCGTTTCTCCAGCTTGGTATGTACATGTACCTTCACGGCGGTGTGTACACGCACTGATGCAGTTGGTGCGTCTTGACTCACGCTGCGTTACTACGCTTGGCGTGCATGGAACCCGTTCACGTCGTTGCAGTGCGCTATCTCAACACCGTGTGCCTGATCGAAGGTCTTGACCGGACCGAGGGCATCGAGCTTTCGACTGCAGTCCCGTCGATGATCGCGGGCAAGGTCGCCAAGGGCGAAGCAGACTTCGGGCTTGCCTCGACCTTCGACGCTGCATCGGTTGGCGTGCCGATGACGCTGATCCCTGCAGGGATGATCGGGTGCGATGGCCCGACCATGACCGTCCGTCTCTATTCAGAAGTGCCGATCGAGCGGATCAACAAGGTCCACGTCGATACCGATAGCCATAGCTCGGTCGCGCTGTGCAGGGTGCTCCTTCGCAAGCTCCACGGCATCACGCCCGAGTTCGTTGAGTTTGATGCACGCGAGCGCGTGACTTCGGGTGGCGCCGATGCACAGTGGCCCTCCGCGATGCTCCTGATCGGCGACAAGGTCGTGACCGATTCACCACCTGCGATCCGCTATCCGCACCAGCTCGACCTTGGCGAGGCGTGGAAGGGGCTGACCGGGCTGCCGTTTGTCTACGCGATGTGGATGTGCAGGACCGACCGCTGGAACGACCCGGTGCACGGCCTGCGGCTCAGGACCGGCGCTGCACTTCTTGATCGCCAGCTTCGCCACAACCTGACGCGGATGGACTGGATCATCAACACCCGTGCACCTGCGCACCGCTGGCCAACGGACCTTGCCAAGCGGTACCTCAAGGACCTCCTGCGGTTTGAGGTCGGCGAGCGCGAGCGTGCAGCGACCGAGCTTTTCCTCGCGGAAGCAGCTGCAGCAGGGCTCTGCCCGAAGGTCGCGGTTTCGTGGGGCGATTTCAGGGTGCTCATCGCAGCAAGTGGCCGTGCAGGCGCAGCGGGCGTGGCTACCTAAGTAGATGGGCTGAATACACTGGGCACTCCAAAGCGAGGCTGCATGCTCGCTGGCCGAATCTTCCGTGTCTCATGCCCCCACTTTCGCGACTGACACTCCCGGTCTTTGAGAGCCTCGTGGCGCAGCTTCGGTATGCACCCAAGGACGCAGTGCGCCGCGCGATCGAGCGCGGCGAGGAACTCGCGTCGCAGATCGAGGCGGATGGTGAGTATCCCAACGAGTGGGTTGTCTACTGGATCACGCGGTACAGGCCCGAGGGAACCTCTGCAGGTGGTGCAGGGACGGTCAAAGGCTCAGAGCTTCTCTCACAGGTCTCTGCATTTGTCGAACACCTGTGCAACGTTGCGGAGCTTGGCGAATCAGACCTCGCGGTGACTACTGAGGGCAAGCGCGGCAAGGGAGTTGAGAAGGCAGTGGAGTTTGCCACGCCCGATGAACTCGCCAGGCGCTGGAACATCAGCAGGAAAACGCTTGACCGGTGCAGGTCCAAGGGACTGGTTGGTAGACGCATCAAGGGCGACAAGGGTCGTATTTACGTTGTGATCAACGTCGCTGCTGCAGAGCTTTTTCGCCAGCGGCACCTCTCAAAGCTCTCGAAGGCTGCAGGCTACACGCGGATGGATGATGCAACGATCGCAAAGATCGTGCGGCGTGCAGGGATTTATCGAGTGAAGTTCGGCTGGAGCCTGAACCAGACCGCCAAGCGATTGTCGGAGCGATTTGGGAGGAGTCACGAAGCGATCCGGCAGATTCTCAGGAAGTACGACGCTGCAGGGAAGATCGAAGCACCGACGGTCGCTGCGAAACCCAGTGCCGAGCCCGCAGGCACTCGTGCAGGACGCCCAGCGCGTGCGAACGCAGATTCTGCAAAAAAGCCTGGTGCAGCTCGTACTGCGCGCGGCTCAAAAAAGAACACAACGAAGCAAAAGACTGCGAAACAGGACGCGAATCCAGAATCACGGCAAAGCCCTGCAAAGCCTGTCAGTCCCCCGCCACCAAAGAGACCCGGCGGGCGGATCTTCGACGAACCCGCCCCGATGACCAAGAAGGAGCGTGCAGTCGCGTGGCGTGCGCTTCGCTGGGCGATTGAGCCTGGAGAGATCGCAGATCGCCTTGGACATTCCAAGGCAGCGATCACGCGCGGCGCGTTGATGGAACGGCTCGACCGCCTGCGGAGTATCGCGAGCGAACTCGAAAGCCACGAAAGCCCGATGTTCGAGCGGCCCGATGCGGAAGAGGTGTTTCTCCAGCTCCCGTCGGTGCGTCGCGATCTTTTCAGGATGGCAGAACCCGATCTTGGGAGCTTTCTCTCAACGCATCGTGCACGCGTCGTCGCGGTCGGTGCAGAGGAGAGTGCGCGGGCGATCGCGTATCACTTCCTTCTCTGGCGTGCACGCCGCGCGATCCCAGAGGTCAGCCATCTTCATCCAAGTGCAGTGGAGATCGATTCGATCGAGACGGACCTGCGCTGGGCGTCGCGTCTGCGTGCGATCCTGGTACGCGGGCAGTTCCCGCTGATGATCCAGACGATCGAAGGCAGGCTTGGCGTCGGGCTTCACACGCTCCGTCCTGCGGATACCGCCAGCTTCCTTCGCGTGTGCATCGCCGCGACGGGTGAGGCAGTGCACGGCTTTGACCCGATCCGTGCAGGGACGTCCGGTGCGCGCGTCGCGGGCGGCGTGAGCCCGATCATCACCAAGCTCGCTGCACAGTGGTCAAAGAGCGTCGTCGAACCCGCAGCGAAGGGACGAGCATCCGCGGTCTACTCGCTCTCGACCGCGATGGACGACTGGACCGTCTCGATGTCGCCCTGGCAGGCGTGGCTCGAACCGGGCAGGCGGCTTCGTACGGTCGCCATCGCCATGAAGGATGCACACGGCGAATTCCTCCGCGACCGGTTCGGCTGGGGCCCGCTCGGCCCGCTCACGCTTGCGCAGCTTGCGGCTGCTCGGAAGCTCACAGCAATGCGGGTCGGTTCGCTCGAACGCGAGGCGATTCGCGGTGCCTGGGTGCAGATCCGGGGATGAAAAATCGGCTTCGCTCGGGTGTGGATAAGTCCACGATTCGGCGATGCCAGCAACCTGCCATTGGACGGTAAATAGCTGTTTTTTACGATGGTTTCACAGTTATCCACAGGCGTGCTCCGCGACACGCCGCCCGCGTGGATATACGCAATTATCCCCGCGAATCCGCACACAATATATACACAATAGGAAATGGTTAGCACTTGCGAATTTTGCAAGCTTTTCCTGCGTAGAGTGGACTCCCCATGCCGATGATGCCGTAGTATGAGTGACCTGATCACGCAACACTTCGCGATGGTCGGGCACACGAGTGGGGACCGGCTTGGCAGGCGGCATCGGAAGGCTTGAGAGAGGCCTTTTTAGCCGCAGGCAGGTGAATCGAGGATGGGCTGAGAGAGGCCTCTGACTCGAGCAGCCGACGGCCGGCGTCCTTCGAGCTTCGTTCGTGCAACTGATGGATGGGGGAATGTCGAACCGCGACGCCTGCGGGAACGCTGCGTCATGGATTGGTAGTCCTTCGGTATCGGGTCTCGTTTCCATCGTAATTCCAAGCGCGGGGGTGCGCGAGGAATGGACGCACGCAGCGAACACAGGAGGTGTGCACGTGATGAACCGAACCAGCGAGTGACAACGGCATAGGGTCCGGGCTTAAGTACCGGAATCGGGTGTGAACACTCGCGGTCCCGATCATGGCTTCCTGCACAACCGGCTGGCGATCGGAGGAGAGAGGATCGCCGGGCGGAGATGCCAGGGACGCAACGTCGAGCGCGATTGAACGCTGCCTAAGCGGCACTCCCGGCTCGGAAGAGAGAGCCGAGCCTGGAGTGCACACCTTACCTCGTGGCGGCGGATTGAAGGAACGGCGGATAGAGAGAACTCGTGGGCCCGACTCGTGGACGGACGTGTGGGGCTCGTGCAGGTACTCGTGGGATCTCGTGGTCTCGTTGGGGGTTCTCGTGAGGGACTCGTGGGGTGCGTGCGATCGACGGTGTTTGTGAGAGATCACCATCGATCGGGGTTCTTTAAAGGAAGTAGCGGCTGATCGCGGGTGGGGACCTGCAGTCAGAGACGGCTGCCTTGAGCACGCAAATGGAGGGAAGCCCACCCGCTGCCGGGTGGGCTTTTTTCATTCGATGCACGTACGAACGCGACGCGCAAGCGAGCGAAATGATTTCGCACGCAGAGCCGTCGTGCAATGAAAAGAACCCACCTGTGGTGGTGGGTTCGATGAGGACAGTGAGTTTCGGACAGACCACGCTCGCTTGCGCGTCGCGTTCGTATTAGTAGGCAAAGTTCGCCCACGGGTTCGTCGACGAGAAGCTGCTGCCCGGGCTGGTCAGGATCTGACCATACTCGTTCCCTGCAGGGATCGAATACGCACCTGCAGGGTTCTGGCGTGCGGAGTTTGCGATGATCAGGTTGTCTGCAGAATCGACGCGCAGGCCGTGCTGGTTGCCGATGAGCGAGTTGGCTTCGATGCGGTTGCCCGTGCCGGTGGCGTGGATGCCCGGCCACTCGCCGTTGCCGTTGCCCTGGCAGAGGTTGCCAATGACGCGGGAATTGGCAGAGACACGGATGCCTGAACCGCCGTTCGAGCTGGCATTGCAGTTGGTGACGGTCGAGCCCGCCCCTGCGTTGATGCCCCCACCACTGGCGAACTGCTGCACCGCGGTCGATTCGGTGACGATGCAGTTAGCCTGGGTCACGATGCCCGTCCCGCCGTTGCCGTAAGCAGTACAGCCGCGCACCGTGACGCGCGAGCCGACTTCGATACCCGACGATGTGTTGTTGGTAGCGGTGCACTGCGTCACGGTGCTCGCGCCGCCGATGTTCAGGCCGCAGCCGTTCTGCGAATCCGACGCATGGCAGTCAAAGACGTTCGAGTTCCCTGCAGTCATGATGCCGCCACCGTTGCGGGTTGCATTGCACCCGCTCACGATGCTGTAGTTCGAGGCATAGATGCCGTACGCGCCGTTCTCGCTGGCGGTGCAGTCGCGAACCGTGGCGCGGGTGCCTGCAAAGATACCCTGCTGGACGCACTTGCTCGCGTCGACCTTCTCGATCACGATGCCGCTGGTCGTGGCAAGATTGATGCCGACGTTCCAGCCACGAACATTGCCGTTCCTGATCGTGATCGAGGACGTATCAGACCCCGAGACGATGCCCGACTGTGCGTTCGTGCCGCCGGCGATCGTAAAGCCGTTGAGATCGATCGTGACGTTGCTGGCGTTGATGGTGATACCTGCAGTCCCGACGGGTGCGGTCATGTTGCCCGTGAGGTAGTAGCTCCCGGGCGTGTTGATCGTGAACGGCAGGCCCGTGATACGGGTGCGAGGCTCGACATCCGAGAGCGTCTTGTAGGTCGACGAGATCGCGCCCGAGGGTGGGTCGAGCGGACCTGCGACGAGTGAACCCGTGATGCCTGCAAGGAGGGATGCAGCGAGAAGCGTGAAAGTCGTGCGTGCGTTCATCGGTCTAGATTCCGGCGTAAACGGTTGAAAATGACACCACGAGACAGCCAGGCCCGGATCATCCGGGCCCCGTCCGAGGCATGAAACAATGCCGCGATGTGGGTCGAAACTGCGGATCTTTGCCGCAGTCCTGGGCCGAAGCGTTGCTCCGACCGGCTGGTGCAATGCGACCAAACCGGCCCGCGCGGCTACCTGCTTTGCGCAATTCTGACGAAATCGCCCGCCAGGGGGGTGCGGATTCGGCATGCCCCGCGCTTGATGGCTCCGTACCATTGGGCGTGCGGATCCCTCTCTCCTGATTCTGGGAGATTGGCCGCCGGAGATGAACATGCGCGCGATCGTGACCGGCCAGATCGGGATGGAAAAGAAGCCTTACCTTGACACGGTGGCGCAGTTCGCCGGCCAGCAGGGCGAGAACCTGAACCTCTATCACGTCGGCGACATGATGTACCGCGAAGCCCGCGACGTTCGTCCAGGCAAGATCCTGGATCTTCCGATCTCGCGGCTCAATTCGCTCCGGCGGGCCGCGTTCAAGGACATCATCGCAGAGTCACGCGATCAGAAGAACATCGCGGTCAACACGCACGCAACATTCCGCTGGCGTCACGGGCTCTTCTCTGCGTTCGACTACGACCAGGTCCAGAAGCTCCAGCCCGATCTTTTCATCTGCCTTGTTGACAACATCGAGGTCGTGAGCGAGCGGCTTCACAACGAGCACGACATCGACGCGACGCTCAAGGACTGCATGGTGTGGCGCGAGGAGGAAATCCTCGCGACCGAGCTCCTGAGCCAGTCGATTCCCGGCTCGAAGTTCTACATCATGGCTCGCGGTCGTCACCAATCGACGACGCGGACGATGTTCCGCCTGATCTGCAGGCCCGACCTTCGAAAGGTGTACCCGAGCTTCCCGATGAGTCACGTCGTCGACATGCCCGACGTGCTCGCGGAGATCGATCGCTTCCGCGCGGAGCTTGCCAAGCACTTCATCACGTTTGATCCGGGCGACGTCGACGAGAAGCTTCTTCTCGATCGTGCGATCGCCGCTGCACGCGATGGCAAGGACATTCTCGAAGTTCAGCCGCACAGCTATGGCGGGAGCAAGGCGGCCGGTGCAGCGCCGACGCGCGTCAAGGTCCGCGAGGTCCTCGACATCGCGGGCGACATCGACGGCCAGATCTACATGCGTGACTTCAAGCTGGTCGATCAGTCCGACATGATCGTCAGCTATATCCCCGAGCTTCCGGGCGGCATCCCCGGCCTCTCATCGGGCGTCGAGCGGGAACTCCACCACGCCTTTGAGCACACCAAGGAGGTGTACGTGGTGTGGAAGCCCAAGAAGAGCCCATCGCCGTTCATCACCGAGACCGCAACCAAGATCTTCTCAAGCGTTGACGAAGCCCTTGCGTACTTTGAGACCAACGGGTACTTCGGCGACAAGAATCTCTTCGGGCATTGAGCGAAGGCAGAAGAGAACACAGAGGGCGCAGAGCGGACAGAGTTACACAGAGGGAATACCTTGTGGTAACTCCGTTGCGTTTGATGTCCGGCGCGAGATACGTGCACCGCAGCATGCGAAGCTTCGTAGCATCTATCTGCTGCCGCGGTGCATGCGGGCGTTGCCCTTGATGTCGACCCTGCCAACGGCACCCGCGTTATGATTCCTCGATGACTGCTCCCAGAAGAGCGGCTCATCAGGTGTTCTGTCGAGCGCTAGCGATACAGATCTTTGAACGTTGGTGCCAGGCCACACTGCCATCAGCTCCCAGGGCATGTAGATGTACGAAATGCCTGATTGATTCCGCACGAGGCTGTCGGCTGGGCACCACAATGGCTGCGGGCCTTCGACGGGTTTACCGCCGGTTGCCGGCAGGTTGATCGCCAACGTCTGCGAGAGCACGTCATAAGGTGCGAGTATCTCCGAGGGGTACAGCTCCGCGATCGACTCTGCATACGGAAAAAGACCCTTGTTCTCGTTGCGATAGAGTTCTACTGCAGCGTGAAGTGTCCTGAGGTTGCTGACGCACCGGATCTGCCGACCTGAATCCCGAACCGCACGCAGGGGCCCGACGCTCAGTCCGATCAGGAGCGAGACGACCGCAATGGTGATCAATAGCTCGACCAGGGTAAATGCGCTTCGGTCGCGTGTCACACTTCACCATCCAGTGCGTTCATGAGCAGCCGAGCACATTCGCGAACTCGCGGACGCGGATCCTCGCACGCATCGTACAGGATCTCCACCAGATCCGTAGCCACTGCGTTCTCGATAGGTTCATCAAGCCACGACGCACCTGCACGGAGGGCAAAGATCGCAGCGTCCTCGCTGTCGGGGTCTGGATCTGCATGGGCATCGTGAACGACGATCGCCTTGATCTCTTCGACATCGACATCCAGGGGCCCGATCTCCTGCACTCGCGCAAGATACTCGCGAACGAGAATGGTTCGGCGCGGCATGATGGGATCGCCCAGCGTTCGCGGACGGTTGGTCCCACACGATCCGCAGGATGATGACCTGAGTTTGGGAAGCGAGTGTTCGATGGGCTGCGCCGAGCCGATCACGCGATCTGTAAATCCGGTTCGCCGAGTATGCCAGCCGATGGCAAATGCAGCGACGACCAGCGCGACGGACAAAGCCCCGCTGCTTCTTACGCCCAGCCGTGACGCGAGTGACATTGTGTAAGCCCCCCGAACTGCATCGCATCAGTCGCCGCGCTCGCGACAAGTGCCATCATGCACATGGAAATATTCACGTGCACACGTGCTTGGATAACGCACAACGCTCCGCGGTGGCACGCGACACCCAGTTGCAAACGGCAACTAGTAACCTCGTTCGCGAACCTTCTCGTCTCGTAAACGCACCCATTCCGCGGATTCGAGCTTCATGGAGTACTTTCGAGCCACGCTGGCGATCAGCGGTTCTCCGTCGTCTTGAAGCTTGAGGAGCGCCGCGCTGACTGCCGGGTCCGTATCCATCCTTCCGTAGATCGCACCCGTGAGCGCGCTCAGGCGCAAGCTGTAATCGTCCGCCTTCGTCAGCTCGATGAACTGCCTTCGAACTCGATCAGCCACGTCGCGATCCACCGGTGCCCCATGGTGAAAACGGGTCGCAATGGTTGAGAAGGGATGCTCCACAAACATCTCCTGGAGCGCCCGTTCGTTCGAACCTTCGGGCCATCGCTCCTGGGATTGGAAACCATAGTCGATGAGTGCAAAGAGCTCGTCGCAATCCTTCATCGTCCAGTGATCACGCTGCAATATGTCCGCATTGCAGCGATTGATCATCATCTTCTGCTCTCGGGGGATACCGCCAGGCTTGTCCACATCAAAGACATGCAGCGCGACCTTGCTGAGTTCCTTTTTCCATGCAGGTTCGCCAAGGTTGCTGATCTTTGCGTACGACGCAATGAACCCGCTGAGAATGGCGATCAGTGAGAGCCCGATGATCCCATGAAGTCTCCAGTTCCGCGTCGCCCGGGGCTTCTCCTTCGACGGAGGCTTCATATGAGCATCCGGCTGATTCCCTTCATAATCGTGTGCAATAGATGGGCGCACGGATCGATGGCGTTCCTTGACTGGCGTGAGTACACCGCAGTCCGTGGCCGATTCGTGCTCATCGTAGTGGAGTTCGAGACGAGCGTGTGATGCGCGGCCTGTGTGTGGCATGATGCACCTCCGCAGCCTCAGCCGTTGACCTTCCACATGACATCACAGAACTTCAAGCAGTTGCCGAGCTGATTGGCGTCGAGCTCCCAGTCGTCAACCGCTTTCTGGCAGCACGCCCTGCACTCCTCGAGGTTCTCCGAGGCCGGATCGGACCATGGCGCGCATTTGCCGCGACCGTACATCCAGCCCGGTGTCGTGATAGGAGAAGGATCGACGGCCAATGCCATTCCGCCCGCACACGCCAAAAGGCACACGGTGAGAGTCTTCGCAAGTTTCATTGAGTTCCCCCGAACAAGTTGTTACATGAACCCGAAACGGACCCATGCGAGGTGGCAACTTAACTGATCATCGGCGATCGCGTCAAGTTGCACCAGCTGTTATATGAACACAAAGTGACAATCCATTCCATACGCAAGCAGCGATTACGCTAATTGAGACCAAGTCTCAACGAATTTGCGGGAGCGCGTGATGACTCTGCACAACGCGGTTCGCACTGTGTTTGCAGGTTTTTTTGACGATCCAACCCTTCTAGCCCATCACCTGCCAAGCCTGACGAGAAGGTCATCGATGCTCGCTCGCCATTCCGCTGCGTGTTCGGGCTTGGCCTCGCTCCAGAGCACTGCAAGCTCGCTGTCGTCGCGTACCCGCTCCACTGCACTGCGCGTCTGCTCAAGCACCTTCGAGGCAGTGAAGAGCACATCCTTCTCGCCCCCATCTCGAATCCATGTTGCGAGCGCCGCGATGGGACTCTCCTCATCATCGATGTCGGTCGCGACAAACTCGGGGTGCGAGCGACCATTGATCGCTGCAATGATCTCTGCAGCGACCAGGACATTGCTCGCGACCGCCGCATCGCACCTTCCCGGCTTGAGGTTCGTGGCGTGCTTCACGCAGCCGACGACCAGGAGAACCTTGCCGCCTTCCTCGCGGCCGTCCGGTGCGTCCGCGACATCCATGACGTAGTCCAGCGCGTCGTCGTTATCGAATGGTCCGGTCCCCCATGCACCCATAGCCCATCTCCTGCGATATCCCGTGCCGTCGCCTGCTCTGCATTCCCACGGGACGACCCGCCGGCACGGATACCCATCGCGCAACAGTGTGGCGAGAGTTGGAAAGAACTTCAAGGCGAAGAAAGTCCTGCGGGGGCCAAAATCGCGCATGAACTGCCGATCCAAGGTACACACCGGCCCTGTCGACATAGGGTGCCCTGCCCATTTGCTGGAGAAGACCTCTGTTGCACACCTGCCCGGGAACTGGTTGTCGGGGAAATCCGTACAGGGATGCGTCTTTGGGCGCGGATGGAATCCGTGTCCTGCATGTGTTATTGCGCGGCGTTTATAGGGGAGCATTCATGAGAGATTTGAAGTCGGTGGTCGCGGCTGTTCTTACAGTTTCGTCTGCAGGTTCATGTGCATGGGCACAGTTTGCCCCAACGAGCTGGACTCGCGCCAATTCGGGATTCGCCTTCGCGCGTGATTTCCCGTTTGACGGGGGGGCTACGTTCAGCCAGGATTCGTTCTCACAGAACAATACCATGACCGGCAGCTGGTCGACCGCGCCCACCGCGACGGCAGCGCACGGCGTCCTCACGAGCACGTCGCAGATCGAGCAGGACTCGCTCATCTCCGCAACCGAGCTGAGCGCAAGCGGCACGATGAAGCTGGCGCACAACAAGCCGCCGAGCTTGTCTACCGCGATCGCGTATGGACACGTCCAGTACATCGTGGCCTTCACAGTCGCGAGCGCAACCGAAGTTGAGATCGACTTCTCGTATACCTCAAACGTCGGAACCACGGGCCTGGTCAACGCGTTCCAGTGCGTCTTTGGGATGTCGAGCAGCACCGGGTTCTCTGCGTACGCAGGTGATACGTCATTCCCGTTCCCTGATCCAACGTTCTCCTACCAGGGCCTGCTTCAGCCCGGCACGTATGAGCTGTCGCTCGACGTCCTGGTCGATGAGGTCGCTGAAGGCAACTTCCGCCAGCCGATGTCGTGGGAGTATGGCTGGGACATGAGCGTCAAGGTTGTCCCTGCACCTGCAGGTGCAGGGCTCGGGTTTGCGATGCTTGGCGGGCTTGCACGCAGGCGTCGCTGATCGCGTAATGCACATCACGGGTTTACTTTGCAACGGCGTGCAGGAATGCACGCCGTTGTTTTTATCCGCATATACGCACGGGTTTATCCGAGCAAAACTCGTGCGCGGCGCAGCTTGTTTTTGAGTCCGCTTTCGAGTGAGATCCACATGCAGGGCATGAAGCCTTGATGTGGGAACTTTCCAGAGGGGACGACCATGAAGAACGTATGTGCTCTTATCGCTGCATCGGCGTGCATGTCGACTGCTTCCTACGGACAGATGACACCCACTGCATGGACGCGCAGTGCGACCGGGCATGTGTATGCGGACGACTACGGATGGGGGCCGGGGAGCGACAGTGATTCGTTCTCTGTCTCTGAGCCCGGGCTTGGAACGTGGTCGACGTCGTCTGCAGCGACGTGCAGCTTCGGCACGGTGAGCGACAACACCGCGAGCATCTCGCAGAGCTCGACCATCAGCACGTCGCTCCTCAAATCGACTGGCACGCTTCACAACTACCACAGCCAGATGGCAAGCTCTGGAGAAAGCGAGACTGCAAGCTCCTACACGTACGAAGTCTACTTCACGCTCGCTGCACCAACGCCCGTCAACATCGCGTTCAGCGCGACCGAGAGCTACACCAACTGGGCAAGCACGGATTACTACGAATGCTCGATGTACCTCAGCGGGCCGGGCATCGAGGAGATGGCGGGATACTGGCCCGGGCCTGGTCTGCCGCAGTCGTACGTGTACTCGGGCACACTGCCCGCCGGAAACTACTTCCTGCTGCTGACAACCGCCCACTGGGCGACATCCGCCAACGACCCTGCAGCACTTGATTGGAAGTACACGTGGGACTTTGAGATAAACGTGGTGCCGGGACCGTGGACGGTTGTGGTGGTTGGTGTGCTTGCGATCGGACGGCGACGTTGCGCGAACTGACAACGGAGTGATTCCAGGACACCGTGGGCAGTGCGCGGCGATTGTGGCGTGCTGCCCACGCGTGGTATGGCTTCTCACGATCAGACCTCTGCACCGCACTCGGGGCATTGCGCTGATGCGTTGCCGCGTAGGTCGTACGCACAGTTGGGGCAAAGGCCGCGTGCTTTGCGCCATCTGCCTGATCGTTGAACAAGCATAAGCACGAGTACGTGGGTGCCGATGAGACACGATGCGAAAAGCAGGACGTTCGCAAGAAGACCTGCGTAGTGCGGGCGGTAGAGCGAGATATCTTCGAGCTACGTTTCGGGAAGTGTGTACGAAGGATAGAGCAGAATCAGACCCGGGCCGGGATCCGGGTCTTTCTCGTGGAATGTTGTTCGCTGTACTGCACAAATCGGCCAGCCGATCTCAACGGTTGCAGCGACAACGATCTCCTATGGCAATGCAGACCATTGAATCGACGCAGGCGCGATCGCTGTAGATCTACTACACAGCACCCACGAGAATCCAAATCGCGCGAACTGCATACCCATGGGCGAGATCGTCCAGTTCGGGTGTTGCCGCGATGCGTAAAACAAAATCCCTGCACAAAGGCATAGCTGGATCGCGAACCCGACTGCACACCAGAGAACCACATGTTTCCAGCGGAGGATTGCCATGCAGGGGAGGCCTCTACGACCACGCGCGTTCACAAGCCGGGCTGACTGCGGATTCTTCGAAGCTCGTAGTCCTGTCGAATGGACCGACGCCACCACCAGATAGGAACAGGAACTGCCACAGCGATGACAAGCGCAGCCAGCAGCACCACTCGCCACCATATTTCGCGAGTCATGTTATAAAAGGCGGAGGGATCTCTGAGCTCCAGGTTCGTAATCCCTATTTCGCCAAGCGCAGCGGCCCATTCGGGCTTGGTCTGAAAGTAACGGACATCGCTCGTGCGAGTATCGAGCATGAAGTACTCGCGGAACGATTGCGAGTCCGGATCGACGATCGTGCCGTACACGTAGTCGCCCGTATCGGCCAGCTTACCCACCGACAGCTTCGTGACCGCTCCACCATCGGAGGAGCAGATGGCAACGTCGTTCGAGTTCATAACCACGACGCGGTGATCGTTGGGAAGTTCGAGCGTGAGATCCGCACCGCACCCCAGAAGCATATAGCCTGCGATGATGCAGATCATGTAACGAAAGAGGGAAGTCTTCATCGACGGATCCGGCTCACTCGATCATGCAGGGCGTACTGCGAAGCGGTTCATGGCAACGATGCGGAGCCATGGTAGCTGGCGGATGGTTTCGCACTAGAACGCACACCGTCCACGCCTGCCTCTGATGTGAGTACACATCAGAAGCAGGGCACCCGGCAACGCGGCTCATCGGCTCTCTGCACATTCACGCGAGTGATCGCAGAAACTCAGCATGCTGGAGCAACAGTTGGTCAAGTGCACTCCGTGACCGCTCGGCATACCGCGAAAGCTTGCGCTCTGCGGCCATCGCAGCTTCTTCAGCCGATGATGCAGTCGCGTCGAACCACTTGCTCCAGGCCTTTGCAGGAGATCCTACGTGCGGCACGCCCAGTTCGTTCGCTGCATCCTTGAGTACACCCACAGCCTGCGGGAGCTTCAGCGCTCTCAGGCCATCACATGCAGTCCGCCACTGATCACGCCGATTGAGGAAGTACAGCGCAAGCCCATCGTTGTTCAGCTCGTCGAAGAGCTCCACCGCGATCAATGCACCTCGAACCGCCGTAGGTAAACGAGACTTGGGCTTGTGCGCCAGGGCAATCAACGCTTCCACGTTCGGCAGGCCGCTCGAGCGGCGAAGCGATTCCCGGAGCGAATGCTTGTCATACCTCTCGCTTGCAGGGCGCTTCAAGAGTGCCTTGATCTCCGTGACGGACCGAGCGGGGTCCACCAGTGATGTAAGCGACAACACGTCGGTTTCCCAGCTGTTGCGATGCGCACCCGCAAGCTTCTTTGGGTGCAACCTTCGTGCCCGCTCAAGCAGTGGCCACAGCAGGCTCGCATCGAGACGCGAAGCAACACGTTTGGGCTCTTCCTCTGCGGCAAAGACGAGCTGGAAGATCGCGACGTACGAAGCAACATTCGCAGGCGAGAGCAGTTCTCTGCTCGCAAAGGTCTTGATCGCCTTCTCGCGATCAAGCAGCAGCAAGAGCCCCGCGACTCGGTGCTTCAAGGCACTTTCGGGTCTGACAGAGCTCTTCCGGCTTGCCACGAGGACCTTGTGGGCACATTCGCCGACACGCAGCTTGAACCCTGGAGGTACTCCTCCCTTTGAACCCACCGCTAGCGTCAGCCCGAAGCCGACGCGATCCGCAACACTGGGAGGCGAATCGGAGAGGAGTTGAAGAAGTCGAGGAAGATCCTTCGGATCCGCAAACTGTGCAAGGTGCTCTGCCGCAAACTTGACCTGATTTGCTCGACCAGAATCGAGCATTCCGCGAAGCCTCTTCGCACACTCGGGCGAGCGGATGTCGACCAGCCGATGGATCGCAAACTCAAACGATTCCGAGATCCCATCCCTGCTGAAAGACCGCATCCTTACTGCACGCTCTGGCGACGTCAGCTCAAGTAAGAGCTGCTCTGCATGCGACTCCTGGGGCGTGGTCGGTCGCTTGCCTTTGAGCTTTTTGATCGCGGATGCACAGAGTTCATACACCGCGTCGGCGTCTTCCTCACTCTGCAGCGAAGCAACCAATGCACGACGTTCCCTCGCTGTTGAAGGGATTGCAGCGTGCTTCTTGGATGTTCTATCACCCGCCAACTCTTACACCTTCGGCCCTGCATTACGCACTGCTTCAGGCATGTCAAACGTCTTGTCGTTTGCGCGGAACGCAGCGGCGAGCTTCTTTGCCTGCTCGTCGTACTTGGCGCCGTCCTTCCACGTGTTGCGCGGCTTGAGGACCTCTGCAGGGACGTTGGGGACGCTGGTGGGGATCGGGAGACCGAAGATCGGGTCGGGCTCGGTGGGGACGTTCTTCAGCGAGCCGTCGAGGATCGCGGTGACCATCGCGCGGGTGTACTTGAGCTTGAAGCGCTCGCCCACGCCGTAGGGACCACCGGTCCAGCCAGTGTTGAGCAGCCACACCTGCGCACCGTGCTGCTCCAGCCGCTCGACGAGCTGCTTGGCGTAGCTCACGGGCGGGCGGGGAAGGAACGGGCCGCCGAAGCAGGGCGAGAAGTTGGGCTGCGGCTCGGTGACGCCTGCCTCGGTTCCCGCGAGCTTGCTGGTGTAGCCGTTGATGAAGTAGTACATCGCCTGCTCACGCGTGAGCTTGCTCACCGGCGGCAGAACGCCGTACGCGTCTGCAGTCAGGAAGACGACGTTTTTCGGATGGCCGCCCTTGCCAGGAATGATCGCCCCTGCAATGAAATCGACCGGATACGTGACGCGCGTGTTCTCCGTCCACTTAGGTGTGAAGTAGTCTGGCGTGCGAGTCGCGGGGTCGATGGGCGTGTTCTCAAGCACCGAACCAAAGCGGATCGCACTGAAGATCTCGGGCTCGCCTTCCTTCGTGAGCTTGATGCACTTGGCGTAGCAGCCGCCCTCAAAGTTGAAAACACCGTTGGGACCCCAGCCGTGCTCATCGTCGCCGATCAGGGAGCGGTTGGGATCTGCAGAGAGCGTCGTCTTGCCCGTGCCAGAGAGACCGAAGAACAGCGAGACGTTGCCCTCGTCGCTCTTGGCGACGTTGGCCGAGCAGTGCATCGGGAACACGCCCTGATCGGGCATGTCGTAGTTCATGGCGTAGAAGATGCTCTTCTTCATCTCGCCCGCGTACTCGGTGCCGAGAATGACGACCATCTTGCGCTCGAGCGACTGCAGGATCATCACCGGGTTGTTGACGCCAAGGTCCTTCTGCTCTTCTGCAGTCAGGCGACGCTTGCCGGCGTTGATGATCGTCCAGTCCGCCTTGAAGGGACCTGCCTGATCGCCAGCTGCCTTGCTGCCCTGCGGAATGAAGAGCGTCCGGGCAAAGAGCGAGTGCCACGCCTGCTCGGTGATCACCTTCACGCCAAGGCGGTGCTTGGCATCCGCGCCCGCAAAGCCCTCGAACACGAACAGCTTCGGACGCTGGTTCATGTGATCGACGGCGATGTTCAGCGCCTTCTCGAACACCGTCGGGGTCACGGGCTTGTTGACCTTGCCCCACCAGATGTTGTTGTGGATGCCCGAGGTGTCTTCGAGGTACTTGTCATTGGGCGAGCGGCCGGTGCGGTCGCCCGTCGTGCACATCAGGGCACCGTTGTCTGCGAGCTGACCTTCACCCGCGGCGATGGCCTGCTCAATGAGCGACGGCGCGGAAACGTTGAACTGAGCACGTTTGGGTGACAGGTCGAGACGATCGATCGGGTTGGCCATGGTGTCCTGACTCCTCCGCTGACGGCTGTGCGTGGGTGGGGTGTGCACCCCCAAAGCCGTCCGGTATAAGTGGGACAGCAAGCCTAGCCCCGCAGGGTTCACAAAAGCCACTGTCAGCCACAAACGCATACCTTCGTGAAGTTTGTTATCTGATAGGAGTGGGCGCTATCAGAGGTCAGAGAGCGAACTTCGGAAGCACGACGGACGTCTGAGAGGCGTGATCTGACGCCGAATCGGGCCCTCACGAGGCCCCAGAGAGCCCTGAACAGCCCTCGACCGATGCGTCCGGGCCTGCTTTTGCATTGACCCGGACAGAGACCGGCGTATCGTCACTGTCCCCCGATTGGTCGATTTCGGCCTTGCAGGGACGCTGTTGGTGTCTGTAGCTCAGTTGGTTAGAGCACGAGGTTGTGATCCTTGAGGTCGCGGGTTCGAGTCCCGTCAGACACCCTTCTTCCTCCCCCACTGCTTAAGTTGTTAGATAACAGGCTTTTAGGCATGGTGGCGGCGTGCGCGAGCACGAATCCGTCCGTGCCCGCCCGAAAGCGGCCGGACACCGGCACGGGGATGCCCAAAGACAAAGCAAATCGGGGCCTGGAAAGGCCCCGCCCTAATAGTCGCCCCAAGAGCCAACTCCCAGAACTAGGATGAGCCATGAACGCGACCCGCAACGATCTTCCCGGCAAGACCCGCAAGGCCATGGTTGAGCTCCTGAACGCATCGCTGGCAGATGCGATGGATTTGTTCTCGCAGGCCAAGCAGGCACACTGGAACGTGAAGGGTCCGAGCTTCATTGCACTCCACGAGCTTTTCGACAAGGTCTCGCAGCAGGTCGAGGAGTTTGCAGATGACCTGGCAGAGCGTGCAGTGGCCCTCGGCGGCCGTGCGGATGGCACCGTCCGCAACTCCGCCAAGAACTCGAGCCTCGATGAGTTCCCGCACAAGATCGCAGAGCAGGCAGAGTTTGTGGATGCACTGGCCGAAGCGCTCGCTGCGTTCGGCAAGCGCGTCCGTGCAGCGATCGATGCTGCATCTGAAGCCAAGGACCAGGGCACTGCAGACCTCTACACAGGGATCTCCCGAGAGACAGACAAGCTCCTGTGGTTCGTGGAATCGCACCGAGCAAAGTGAAGCCTCGTTCGTGACGCACAAGCCTGCGTGCTCGCGCGTGCGCGGGTCCGAAAACGCCTGATTTCCCTGCATTGCCATTCTGTGCAGAACTGCCACGCAATGATGGTGTGGCGGCGGGTTTTCCAGTAGACTTTCGCAGCTTTCTGCCCGCGACGCGGTACACGCGTAGGCGATCGCGGCACGATACGTCAGTTTGGGGAGTTCTGATCGATGGACATGTACATCGGACGGTTGTCTGCACTTATCCCGCTCATCGCGTGTGCAGTATCTGCGTATGGGCAGGATTGCAGGATTATCCAGAACCTTGAAATAGACGGCAAGGACTATTCAACCGCGAATCTCATTTCCGCGGACGGGAAGTATGTCATCGGTGAAAAGCACATCGGTCTCGGGAAGTATGGTGCACGCTGGAGTCAGGAACGCGGGCTCGAGCTTGTGACACCGCTGTACGACGACTTCACGGAGATTCACGCGATCTCCGATGACGGGATGGTGCTGGTCGGCAGTTCGGAATTCCCGGGAGGCAGTCGCGCGATTCGCTGGACCGCCGAAGGCGGAACCGAGAATCTCGGCCTGCTTGAAGGAGCCACCTACTCGCGGGGCATTCACGCCTCATCAGATGGCTCGGTCATCATCGGGCGCTGCAACTTCGCAGGAACCGCGGACGTCGCCTACCGCTGGACGCGTGAAGATGGCATGCAGCCGCTGCCTGACCTTGGCGGCAGCCGGATGTATGCAACACGAATCACGCCCGACGGCCGTGTCATCACGGGATATGGCAGAAACGCCAGCAACGCGTACCGTGCATTCATCTGGACTGAAGAAGACGGATTGCAGGATCTCGGTGCACTCGACGCGACACCGCCGACACCGACGGCCATCTCAGACGACGGCTCGACGATCATCGGCACGTGGGGCAGCAGCGGCACGAAGGGTTTCCGCTGGACGGTACAGCACGGCATGCAGGATCTGGCGCAGGTCGTCGGTGCACAGAACATCGCCGTCGGATATGCACTCTCTGCAGATGGCTCCGTGATCGTCGGCAGACATCATGCGGGTGTGACATGGCGTGCATTCCGTTGGTCACTGGCCGATGGGCTGCAGGCACTTCACACCCAGGATTCGTACGCATTCGACGTCTCGGCGAATGGCTCTGTCGTCGTCGGCATGACTTCCGGCACGGGATTTCGGTGGTCGGCTAACCGGGGGTATGAAGAGCTTCCTCGAACCTGGCCAGGTTTCATGCACCAATCGGTGGCAACAACGATCACGCCCGATGGAAAGACCATCGCAGGGAGAATGGTGAATCCCGCCAAGACGTACACCATGTGTGTCTGGCACGACACGACCGCCGACTTCGATGGCTCGGGCTTCGTCGATACGGATGACTTTACCGCGTATGTGCAGGCATTCGAAGCAGGCGCCGACAACGCCGACTTTGATCGCAGCGGGTTTGTCGATACGGATGACTTCAGTGCGTTTGTGACTGCCTTTGAAGCAGGGTGCTAAGGAGTCCGCAGTTCAAATTCGATGGAGGTATGCACCATGAACTCTCGACCAGCCCAACGCATCGTCGCTGTATGTGCCGTTATTGCACTCACGAACACCAGTGCATGGGGTCAGGCATGCCGATTTGCGAGAAATCTTGATCCTTACCTGAACATCTTTTCGGATGCATCTCTCGTTTCGAAGGATGGCACGGTTCTTGTCGGCAGACGAGGAAATAGCGAAGAGGAAACCGCAGTCCGGTGGACTGCAGCAGATGGTTTCCAACATATCCGCTCGATGACCGGGCAGAAGAGTGAGATTCATGCAATCTCCGATGATGGATCGGTGCTGGTCGGACACGCCTTCAACGAGCACACAGGCGAGGTCAACGCGCTGCGATGGAACGTGAATGAAGGGAGCGAAAATCTCGGCGTTTTGCCAGGAGGCAGAGCTTCCTGTGCGTACTCCACCTCGGCTGATGGTTCCGTGCTCGCGGGTTACTGCACGATCGGTTTTAATCATCGACCCATCCGCTGGACGCGTGAAGATGGCATGCAGGATCTTGGCACGCTTGGCGGCAACAGCGCACGCGCTGTGGTGGTTTCGGCCGACGGCAAGGTTATTACCGGTTATTCGTACACGGCCAATGGCGGGATCATCGATCACACCTTTCGGTGGACCGCGGAAACAGGGATGCAGAATCTCGGCACGGTGAACGGGAAGGACACGGTTCCCATCGTCATCTCCGCGGACGGTTCAACGATTTTCGGTACGTGGGACACGTACCGCTGCTTTCGATGGACTGAAGAACACGGCATGCAGAACTTCAATGCCGTGGTGGGCACAAACCTCCAAATGATTCCCACGGCGATCTCGGCGGATGGCTCGGTCTTGGTTGGCAGAATTCAAGGAAGTTCATCCTGGCGGCCATTCCGCTGGACCAAGGACGGAGGTCTGCTGTACCTCAGCGAGAGCGCAGGGAGTGCGACAGGGGTTTCATCCGATGGCTCCGCCATGTCGGGAAACGCAAACGGGCCGTTTCGCTGGACGATCGATAACGGCTTTCAACTTCTGCCAAAGGTTGGCAAAGGATTTCGGTCGTCGGTTGCCTGGGCGATTTCGGCGGACGGCACGACGGTGGTCGGCTCCATGCAGAATGAAGTTGGTCGCCTGACGATGTGCGTGTGGTATGAAACCACCGCAGACTTTGACGGGTCAAACTTCGTCGATACCGACGACTTTACCGCGTATGTCCAGGCGTTCGAATCTGGCGATGGCAACGCCGACTTTGATCGCAGCGGGTTTGTCGATACGGATGACTTCAGTGCGTTTGTGACGGCCTTTGAAGCTGGGTGCTGATCTCAAACGGCGCGATGCTGATGACGTGAACGATGTGCACGGCGGCAAAGAGCTTTTCGTCAGCGTCAAGGCGCGACGTGCGGGGTTATCAATACGTGTAGTTCGCGGCGGGGTCGACCGAGCCCATGTTACCGCCGTACGAGTTGCCGGTGATCGCGACGTTGTTGGGCGTGGCGACGATGATCGGTGCAAGGTTGTTGCCAACGACAATCGACCAGTTCATGATCTGGCTGCCGGAGCAGGCGTTTCGCCGGATGGTGTTTCCCGCGGCTTCGACGAGCATTCCGTAGGTGTTGTCGTTACAGACGTTGTCCTCGATCACGTTGTCAGTGCCGAGCACGTAAATGCCTGTGCCCGTCACAAAACCGCTGAAATGTCCGCTGGACGTGTTGCCCCGGATCGTGCAGCCATCCCCCACCATGATGCCGGTTTGGCCGCCGGTGGCTGTGCAGTTGATCAGCTCCGAATTGGCGACAACGCGGACCGCACGGAGCGAGTTGGTCACAAAGCTGCAGTCGACGATGGTGCTCCGATTGCACTCACCGCCATAGCTGTTCCTGGAGAATGTGCATCCGCTGATCGTGCTTTCGACCGCACGAACTCCGGTGGAATTGTTGTACGACGACGATCCCGTGATTGTCGTCGCGCTGAGATCAAAGCCATCGCCGCTGTTGCTCCTTGCTGTGCACGCATCGATCGTGGAGCCCGCCCCGACAAGGAAGCCATCCAGAATGTTCTGGGATGCGAGGCATCTTGAGATGAGCGCGGCATTGTCGGTGCTGAAGCCGTTCTGATCGTTGTTTGACGCTATCGAGTCGATGATCGTTGCATGACCGAGAGCAAGGACGCCCGCGCCGCTGTTCCCACTCGTGGTGACATTCGAAACGGTCGAGTGGACATTCACGACAATCCCGTCGCTCGCGGATGCTGCAACCCTGCACCTGTTGATGGTGTAGCTGAGGCCCGCGCGAATGCCGTTGGTCGATGAATTCTCGACAGTCACATATTCGACAAGACCGTTCTGAGACAACGCCAATGACGTCGGCGAGAGATCGATGCCCTGACCGCCTGAGACCGTGCCGTTGCGAACGGTAATTCCTGTCGCGGCACCCAGAGAACAACGGATGACCGCCGCGTTTGTCGTGCTCTTGATCTCGTAGCCGCTGAGATCAAGGGTGACATTGGACGCCGCGATCTCGATCGCGGACAAACCCGACGCACTGACCTCGAGATTACCCGTGAGGTAATACGAACCGGGCGTGGTGATCCGAAGCACGCTGTCGGCATCGCCGGGCGTGGTGAAGAGGCTCAGCGGGATGCGGGGTTCGACTTCGTTCAGTGTCTTGTAAGTCGGCGCGATCGCGCCGGTCGGCGGATCAAGCGGACCGGCCGTGAGGAGCGTGGCGGCGAGCAGGAGCGAACACGTCGCGACGGGGATGGCGATGGCGATGGCGATGGGACGGAGTTTCATGGCGTGTATCCGATGTGCTGAAAGACTCGGCGTTGATTCGCGTGGGAGAATTACGAGAAGTGGAATCACGCACGGGCGATAGGCCGTGCGATCCCAGGCTCGCGACGCCGCGAGTCTACAGATATTGACCGGTGATGCAACGCCGACAGCAGAAATCGCGTGCAAACAGGGCGAATTGCATCAGTACGAGATGTTCGACTCCGGATCCGTTGCGCCAAAATTTCCGGAGTACAAACTACCGGTGATCAACGCCGCGTTCTTATTGGGGATGATGATCGGTGCGACGTTGTTGTTGGCGACGATGTGCCAGTTGGTGTCGGTGTTGTTGGCACACATGTTGCGCCGGATCACGTTGTTTGCCGCCAGCACCTGGATGCCGCGCTCATTGTCGCTGCACGTGTTGTTCTCGATCACGTTGCCCGAACCGTTGACGGAGATCCCCCCGCTGAACCCGCCGCCGGGGCCGAAGTGCGAGTTCGAGCTATTGCCACGCACCGTGCAGTCGCTCCCGACGGTGATGCCGTTGCGACCCCTGGTGACGACGCAGTTCTGAACGAGCGAGTTGCTCGTACAGGTGATTCCTTCAGTTCCGTTGGCATTGGCACTGCACTCGATCACGTTGCTGATGTCGCAGACAATGCCATAGGTGTTGTTGTACGCGTTCGATCCCTTGATCGTGCTGTCAACAGCACGGATGCCGGTCTGATTTGAGTAGCTGGTGCTGCCCGTGATCGTCGTGCCCGTGACGTCAAAGCCGTCCGCGTTGTTGTCGTGTGCCGTGCACGCCTCGATCGTGGAGCCGGTCCACACGAAAAAACCGTCCGACATGTTGGTCGATGCCAGGGACCGCGAGATCGTTGCACCCGCGCCCAGCTCAAAGCCGGTCGAGGTGTTGAATGACGAAACGCAGTCGGTGATCACAACACCGGCCCCGGCGACGATGCCTGAACGGAAATTGCCGAGTGCACTGACATTCGAGAGCGTTGACTGGGCGCCGACCACCATGCCGTCGAGCGTGCACCTCGCGACGTGGCAATCACTGATCGTAAATCCGCCGCCGACGCGGATGCCGATCGAGCTTGAGTTCGACACATTGATGCGTTCGATCAGGCCACGTTCGCCTGCACCCATGCCCGGGGGCGCGAGGTCGATGCCGTATCCACCGCCGGTGATTGAACCATCGCGGATCGTGATGCCAATCGCGGTGCTTGTCGAAACGCGGATCACCGCGGCGGTGTTCGCGCTGTTGATCGAGTAGCCGTTGAGATCGATCGTGACATTCGACGCGGCGATCTCGATCGCGGAGGTGTTGGCAGCGTTGATGGTGAGATTATCCGTCAGGTAATACGAGCCCCGCGTCGCGATCCGAAACATGCTGTCCGCGTCGCCGGGCGTGGTCGATGCAGAGAGCGGGATCCGCGGCTCGATGTCGTTGAGCGTCTTGTACGTCGGGGCGATGTCGCCCGCCGGCGGGTCGAGCGGGCCTGCAGTGAGCAGGGTTGCGGCTGCAAGAACGGTAAACGTCGCGATGGCGATGGACTGTAGCTTCATGGGTGGTGCATCCGGCCTGCGGGCGCATTGGTGGTCGTGAAATAAGCATGCACACGCGTCTGCGGGATTTCCCCCTTGCCCGCGCGTGCACGGCGACCACATGGACGCCGATCGATGGGTCCGCGAGTCTACTGGTGTTTCGTCTGGATGCAATGACGACCGGTGTTTGCGGGTCAAAGTCGTTGAAATCAGCACGCAGAAGGCATGCTTCATGCGCATGAACACGCACGTTGCCGCACGCACATCGCCGCTGGCGTTATCGCACCTGCGTTGTCCACCTAGCTTGCGAGATGATCGCGGCAGCACAACCCGCCGTCGCTCGCTCAGTTGCCTGGCGATGACACCGGTGCAGGTTCATCGCCCTGCGCGCGTTCAACTGCTCCTGTGTCGCCGGGCTGCGGAGATGGCGTCGATGCAGGCGATGATGGCGAGGTGGGCGAACTCGACTGTGACGGCGGCACAAACTCGACGTCGTCCGCGGTCCCGAGCAGCTTGTCCTGCCCGGGGCGGATGATCACGAACTTGTCGACATCGGTCTGGCGGTAGCCGAGGTTCTTGACAAACTCAGGCTCGACCTGGCCCGGGTACTTGGTCACAAGCTCATCGAGCGTGAGTGGGAGGAACCCCGTGTCGCGGCGATACTGCTCCACCGCGTCTGCCACTGCATGCACGTGCAGCTCCTCTTTGATCTGGCTGAACATCAACCCAAAGAGCAAGCCCCCCGCGCCGAGGAACATCACCCCGACGATCAGCCACAAGCTTCCGATGAGGCCGATGATGAAGCCCGCGATCGCAAACCCGCGCGGCGGGCGACGAAGCGCGATGCCAGACAGGATCGCACCGATCGGGCAGATCACTGCAGCGCCAAAGCACGAGCCCAGGAAACCCACCAGCGAGACAACAAACCCGGCGATGCCAAGACCGTTCGTCGGTGCGTTCCTGTAAACCACGCGAACTTCGTCGGACATCTGAAAAGCTCCCAGCACGAATCGCCGTGCGTCAATCACAAGCTGCCTCAAGCAGGTCACATGCCGGACCCGCTTCAGCGCCGCCCGAACCACGACGCGATCGCATGGATCGTCACTGCACGTCCCATGTCGCCGATCGACTCGGTCAGCGGAATCTGTTTCGGACAAACCTTCACGCAGTTTTGTGCGTTGCCGCAGTCCGAGACGCCGCCCTCGCCCATCAGTGCATCAAGACGCTCGGGCGCGAGCTGCTTGCCGGTCTCGTGCATGTTGAAAAGCCGTGCCTGGCTGATCGCGTGCGCACCGATGAAGCTCTCGTTCCATTCCTTTGAATTAGGCTCGACATTGAACTGCGGGCAGGCCTCAAGGCAGCAGCCGCACGACATGCACGTCGAGAGGACGTACCGCGTGGCCTGCGTTTCGGGCTTCTCGCGCGGGCCAGACCCGAGGTAATACGTCCCATCGACCGGAACCCATGCCTTGACGCGCTTGAGCGAATCAAAGAGACGTGCACGGTCGACCCAGAGGTCGCGGACGACGGGAAACTTGCTCATCGGTTCGAGCGTGATCTCGTCGCCTTCGTTGGGTGCGTAATCATCGATCAGGCAGGAGCACGATTGGCGCACCTTGCCGTTGATGACCATCGTGCAGGCACCGCAGACTTCCTCAAGACATCCCGAGTCCCACACGACGGGCGTCGACTTCTTGCCATCGACCGTGACGGGGTTGGCCGCGATCTGCTGGAGGCAGGAGATCACGTTGGAGCCGACCTCGACCTTGACGGAGAAGGTTTCCCAGCGGCTGTTCTTGCCCGGACCATCGGCGCGGAGGATCTTGAAGCGGACCGTGCGGCCCGGGGTCGCGGTGCGGCGAGCGTGCGTGCTGGGATGGGTTGTCGAGCTCATAGGGGTATCTCGATGCGTGGTTGGAAAACTTATGAATGCTGCTTCCAGAACTTCAGAGGCGGAACCGCGGTCCTGCTCGGGCCGTGGACATCCTCCACCAGTTCCTTGAAGGGCGTGCGAAGCTGCTTTGGCAGCTTTGCAGCAAAGTCCTTCTTCAACGGGATCAATCGGATCAATTCGAGAACGTCGAGTATGTCCTTGCGGCGCTGGACCTTGTCGAGGCCGGATGTAAGCTTGGCGCGAATCAGATCCGCGAGGCCGATGACCTTCACGCCCTGGATCGTGCTCGTTCTGCCCGGAACGCCGCCAAGCTCATCCTCGTGCACCATGTGCACCGCGACACCATCGACGATGTGCTCGCGATTCTCCGCGTTCCACATGATGCCTGCTGCTTCGAGCTTCTCGTGCGTCTTCCAGAAGTCCGCACTGTAAATATCGATGTCGCCCGTGAACCTCGGCCAGCCGTGGAGCGCGACCGCAAGGCCCCCCACCACCGGGCAGCCGGTCACATCCGTCACGCGACGTGCAAGCTCGAACGTCCGTGCCAATTCCGGCGATGAACGCCGTGAATCAGGATGGCCGGACTTGCTGGTGCGTCGAGAGGGCATGGCTGGTGCTGCGATCACGCGGTGAATGGTTCCGGAACGGTCAACAACTCAATCACGACAACACGAGGTCACGTCGCGGCAACTGCAGGCTTTGCCTTGCCCGATGCGTCCGATTCCTTCTTGCCGTACGTTCGTGCACGGGGCTGGATGAGCGACGCGTCGATCGGGATGAACTCGATGCTCGTCGTCTTGCTGCTTACGTCGTACTTCGCGAGCGACGTCTTCATGAAATTCTCGTCGTCGCGCTCGGGATAGTCGGTCCGGTAGTGTGCACCGCGCGATTCCTTGCGGAGCACTGCACCAAGGGCCAGCGCTTCCGAAAGCACCAGCATGTCGCCGACTGCACGGGTGTACGAGAGCGTCTGGTTGGTCCAGGCTGCGTTGTCGCCAAGACGGACGCTCGCAAATCGCTCACGCAGCTCGCGCAGCTTGTTCTGGCACTGGCGGAGGCGGTTCTCCTCGCGAACGACCGTGCATGCAGCGGTCATCTCGTTGCCAAGTTCCTTGTGAATGATGTACGGGTTCGTCCGGTCCTCTGCAGCGTGGCTGACCGAGTCGAGAAGATTCTTCTGCTTGTTCTCTTCCTGCTCCACCACCCTGCGATACGTCGCGTCGGGCAGCTTGTCTGCAGGTGACTTCGACGGTTCGCAGTCCTTCACGTAGTTCAGGACGCTCTGGCCGCAGAAGAGACCATCGAAGATGCACGAAAGCAGAGCGTTCGCGCCCAGGCGGTTCGCACCGTGGTACGCAAAGCTGACTTCGCCAAAAGCGTAGAGGCCGTCGATGTTCGTCCGCGCATTCTCGATCGCGCCGGGCTGCATGCCCTGGCCGATGTCGCTCGAAAGCGGCGACCTGCTGCCCGACTTGTGGCCGGGAAGGGGCTGGGCAGGCTGGTAGCTGCCGGGCTTAAAGCCTGCCCACAGGCCGCCCATCGAGTAGTGCACTGCAGGGAAGATCTTCATGGGCGTAAAGCGAGGATCCTCACCCACGAACTTCTCATAGATCTCAAGAATGCCGCCGAGCTTGCGGGTGAGGTAATCAGGGTCGCGGTGCGTCAGGTCGAGATACACGCTGTTCTCGCCGCCGACGCCAAGGTCCTGGTTCACGCACACGTCGAAGATCTCGCGCGTCGCGATGTCGCGCGGCACGATGTTGCCGTACTTGGGGTACTTCTCTTCAAGGAAGTACCAGCGTTCTGCCTCGGGAATGTCACGCGGTGCACGCGTATCGCGCTTCTTGCGCGGGACCCAGATGCGGCCGCCCTCGCCGCGTGCAGATTCGCTCATCAGGCGGAGCTTGTCTGCACCGGGGATCGCGGTCGGGTGGACCTGGATCATCTCAGGGTTGCCGTAATGAACGCCTGCCTGGTAGCAGCGTGCAGCTGCAGCGCCGGTACAGATGATCGAGTTGGTGCTCTTGCCGTAGACAAGCCCACAGCCGCCCGTCGCCATGATGACTGCATCAGCACGGAACGAGCGGATCTGCATCGTGCGCAGGTCCTGGGCGACGATGCCGACGCAGCGTGGCGCGGGGCCGTCGGTGTCAATCACCGGCCACAGGAATTCCCAGTACTCGTACTTGGTGACCTTGCCCTCGACCTCGTAGCGACGCGTCTGTTCATCCAGTGCGTACAGAAGCTGCTGGCCGGTCGTCGCGCCTGCAAAGTGGGTCCGCTTGAAGAGCGAACCACCGAAGAGACGCAGATCGCGGAAGCCTTCGCTCGTGCGATTGAAGGGCACGCCCATGCGGTCGAGGAGGTCGATGATCTTGGGCGCCCAGTTGGCCATCTCAAGGACCGGGTGATGGTCCGCGAGGAAGTCGCCGCCGTAGATGGTCTCGTCAAAGTGCTCGTACTCGCTGTAGCCCTGCTGGCGTGCGACCTCGTTGCAGGCGTTGATGCCACCCTGTGCACAGACCGAGTGCGACCGCTTCACCGGAACGAGCGAGAAGAGGTCGATGTCCATCCCCGCTTCCGCGAGACGGACTGATGCGGCAAGACCCGCAAGACCTCCACCGACGACAATCACGCGTTGAGCCATCTCTGTGTGCCTCGTAACGCCCCGTGGGCGGGCCTGTTGAAGACGTTGAACGAATCAGCGTTGAAGCGGACCTTGTTCAAACTCGATCCTGGTGACGGTTTCGGTGCCGGGCCAGGGGTAGCCGGGTTCTGCGAGCGGCTGCTGGCAGGGCGAGCAGGTGGACTGGGAAGAGGCGGAACTGCAGGCAGGGAGAAGCAACGCCATCGTGATCATCGCACCCACCGTGATGGCAGGGATGATTCGACGAAGTTCCTTCATGGCCATCTGCTCCATCACTCGCTCCTTGGCACCCTGCTTTCGACGTCTATAGGACGGACGTCCTTTTGTTCGCTGGATTTAGCGGCTCGGATCAACCGCAGGCGAGGGAGCCTGATCGACCATCGCTGCAGTGTGCTTGTTGCCTGCAAGCGACTCTTCAAGCCTCTTCACTTCGGTCGGATTGAGCGATGCGTACCCGATCACCGAACCCCAGCCCATCAGCATCATCGCTGCACCAAGGCCAAGGCAGGCGTAGCCCCACCGCTGCTGGGCCTGCTTGCTGACCGTCAGGCCCCAGGTGATCGCTGCAGTCCAAAGACCGTTTGCAAAGTGGAAGACAAGCAGGCTGACCGAGACGAGATAAAAGAGTGAGACCAGGAAGCCCGCGACGGTGATCCCTTCCATGCCGCCGCGAAGTGCAGCGGCGAGGGTCGAGGAGGCGTAGTGGTGCGACCACTGCGTTCCGCCCGGAACCAGGAACGTCCACCCCCAGCGGAGCGTGCCGACGTGGTACAGGATGAAGAAGATGCCGATGTACCCACTCACGCGCTGGAGCGTGTACCGCCAGTTGGACTGGTACGCGTACCGATTGGTGTTGCTCTTGCCCTGGAGGGCGTAGTACACGCCCAGGATCGAGTGGAACGCGATCGCGCCCCACAGCGCCATCTCAATCAGGAGAAGGTGCGGGATCTGCTCATTGATCCACTTCACTTCCTTCCAGAAGTAGGCGATGCCACCCTCGCGCCACCCGCCCTCGACGTTCTCCTTGATCGCGAACGATCCCCACAGCACCGACGAGTTCGTCAGGAGGTGGTTGATGAGAAAGACGCCGATCGGGACGATGCCCGTCAGGGAGTGGAGCCGGCGCAGAAGGAAGTAGTTGCGGTCCATGAATGAACCGCTGCCGGAACGTCCTGCGGAATGCTCTGTAGTCGTCAACGGTCGTTCTCCGTCGTGTGCCCCTGAAAGAAGAAGTGGGCGCACGGTCCATGATAGGGTACGGAGAACAAGCTTTCGATGGGGCTTCGATCAGGCAATGACGATGCGACTGGGTCGCAATTCAGCAGCCACAAAGCTCGGGCACGATCACGCATCTGGCTGGCGACCGTTTGCGGAGCGCCGAACTTGCGCCGTGTGCGACTCAAGACCCAGGAGCATCGAATCGAGCTGCACGGGCTCGAGCGATTCGGGCTTGGCGGATTGCGGCGTGGATGAGAGCTGCGCCAGATGCGGGCAGGGCTTGACCGAGGAGCGGTGGCGGTTGACCTGGATCATCAGGCGAACAACCGCGGCCCTACAGCGCGCCTTTGCGTGAAAGGCTTCTGCCTGCCACTGGTCTGCGATCTGTTCCGGTGTGACGCTGAGTTGAGTTGTCCGCATGCTGCTTCAACCTCTGGATACCCCGGAACTTCCAGTTGTTGAGCGTGGAGATCTTGACATCGAGGGACCGGGCTGCGCTCTCATAGCTGAGGCCACCACAGACGACAAGCCGGACTGCGTCCTGCTCACCGTCGGTGAGTGATTCAAGAACCTCACTGCAAGATGCTCCGGTATCGTGGTCAGCTTCCTCTCCAAGCTCACCCGATTCGCTGTGGACGACGTCGGTTCTGGACGTGTCTGCGGCGATGATCGCTTCGAATCTCCTCATGCGGCGGTGACGACGCTTAATGAGATTGTCGGCGATCTTAATGAGATAACTCACGTTGATCGACCGGCTTTCAAGATTCTGAAGGTTCATCAGTCGGACGAAGACTTCCTGCGCGATGTCTTCTGCAGTCGACTGATCAAGAGAACGGCGGGCGAAGCAGTAGACGCGTTCGTAGTAGCGCTCGAAGAGGACCAGGATTGAGCCGTTGCTGGACAGTGCGGGC
>JAESFU010000277.1_pt1 | contig 46524 bp, 39 predicted proteins | sample 9269461 | NCBI WGS metagenome assembly JAESFU01 (sample SAMN14502556, study PRJNA617107) | algae metagenome | isolation source: Stenomitos rutilans HA7619-LM2 and co-occurring heterotrophs from cave walls | place: USA: Waikapalae cave, Hawaii | collected 2009-07-28
TTTTTACCCCATTCCCCCACCCGCCCACGAGCGACACCAACCGACACACTCCTCCACCCCAGGATGTTGAAAACACCCCCAAGGCACGGGGCCATAGACCACACCGGCAACAGCACTGCATCAGCCCTGCCTATATGTAGACCCTCGCTATCGGGCCCCATTTTTATTTGCCCCCTTTGCCGCTTTGCCCCATTTGCCCCTTTTCCGATACAATCCCCCCGCCCCACTCCCGCTCGACCGCGGCCAAGGGCACCTTATGACCACCCACTCGCTCCCGTACGCGGCAACTTCCACGCCGTGCAATGGTTCCGCACCCTCGCGTTCATCGACGCTGGCCGTGCGCACGCTCATCGCGCTCGCCGCCATCACTGCGACCGCAATCCTCCCTGCATGTGAATCCACGCCCCAGCGCCCGCGCACCGTCACTCCAATCGTCCGCGACGTTCCCAGCGTCCTGCGTGGCACGATCGGCGCTGAAGCAGAGATCGTCGGCACGCGCCCCATGGTCGTCTCGGGCTACGGCCTGGTCGTCGGTGTCAACGGCACGGGCGGCGGCATCCTCAATGAACGCGTCGCGGCCACCATGGAACGCGAGATGCAGCTCAAGGGCATCTCTAAGGCCACCGACTTCCCTGCAGGTTCGCGCCTTGCCGGCAAGACCCCGCGCCAGCTCCTTCGCGATCCCGACGTCGCGGTCGTTCTCGTCCAGGCCGCGATCGCCCCGGGCTCTCCCGTCGGTGCAACGTTCGATATCTACGTCCGTGCGCTCAACGCCACGAGCCTCGAAGGCGGGATGCTTTGGACCACCGATCTCACGATCGGCGATGCAGCGCCTATCGGCGGCTTCAAGACCCGCAACATCGCCACTGCACGCGGCCCCATCTTCCTCAACCCCTTCGCGGAACCCGGCCGCGAAGACTCGGGCATCTCGCGCCAGGTCGGCCGCGTGCTTGAAGGCGGCGTCGTCACCCAGCCCCTCCAGCTCATCATCCAGATGGATAACGTGAGCTTCGACCGTGCACGCGCCATCTCGACCGCCATCAACTCGCGTTTCCCTGAAGTTCCTGGCGACGACGGCCCCGCTGCACGCGGTCGAAGCGGCGGCAACATGGAAACCGGCGAAGGCGGACGCATCGCTCTGGCAGTCCCGGGCTCCTGGCGCGATAAACCTGCAGAGTTCCTCAATCTCGTCCGCTCGCTCCAGATCGACCAGATGTTCCCCGAGGAATACGCACGCAGATACGTCGATGCGCTCCAGAAGCAGCCTGCACTCTCAAGCGACATCGCCTGGTGTCTCGAAGCAGTCGGCCCCAAGGCACTCCCCTTCGTCCGCGGCATGTACGACTACGCGGAGATCGTCCCGCGCATGGCCGCGCTCCGCTCTGGCGCACGTCTCAACGACCCCACTGCATCCGACGCGCTCCGCGATCTTGCCCTCAACGGCTCGGGCCCCGTCCGCACCGAAGCAATCGAACTCCTCGCCAAGATCGACGGCGGACCGACGATCGACGTGGCGCTCCGCCAGCTTCTTCTTGAGAAGGAGCTGACCGTCCGTGCATCCGCCTACGAGGCGCTCGCGGCCCGTGCAGTCGCCGCCAACGTCTCTCGCCGCATCCGCATCCAGCAGGCCGCGATCGCCAACAACCCCCGCGCGGTTCCGCAGCCGCTGACCGCGCTCGAAGAGCTTGCACGCCTTGAGTTCCCCGGCGGCACGATCCAGGGCATCAGCCGCGAGGTCGTCTCGGGCAAGTTCATCATGGACATCGTCCCCTACGGCGAACCCATGGTGTACATCACCCAGCAGGGCCGCCCGCGCGTCGTCGTCTTTGGTGCATCACCCAAGCTCGACACGTCCGTCCTGGTCTCAACGTGGTCCGATCGCCTGATGGTCGACACTGCAGAGGACGGCAAGAAGATCCGCATCTATTACCGCGACTACAAGACCGACGTGGTGACCAAGCACACCATGCTCCCCGACCTTGCGGAGTTCATCCGATTCCTTGCACACGAATCGACACCCTCAGACCCGCACCCCGGCCTGGGGCTTGAATACTCCGAGGTCGTCGGCGCGCTCTACGCCATCCACCAGGCCCGCGGCATGGATGCGACCTTCACCACCGAGCGCGACAAGCTCCTGGCGCAAATCCTTGAAGCACAAGCAGGTGCAGAGCTTTCTGAACGCCCCGAAGGCGAGGCAGACCGCGAGCGCCTGAGCGTCTTCAAGAAGCCCGACGCACCGATCCGCCTCCCAAGCCCCGGCGATCGCGGCCCCATGCGTCCGCAGCTCGAAGAGATCACGCCCGTCGTTCCCGATCCCAACGCCGCGCCCAAGGCTCAATAACTGCAGCAACCTGAGGACAGTGCCCGATAAATCCGCTTACGCGCGGATTCCTGTCTGCACGTTGCTTTACGTCCCGATATAGTGGTATGAATTGTCATGGGCACCATCCATAGTGGTCTCCATGATGGCATGTTGTTCGTTCGCAACTTGTTCGACCACGCACACTTCCGTTCCGGGATCTGGAACGGTTCAGCTCGAAGGATCTGCCGGCACACGGAAGTTGGGCCAGGTAGGACGCTCCCGGGACGGGGCATCTTCACAAGGCACAGCCACGCCGCGACCTGCAGGTGCGACACGGAGGTCACACCCCGATGCGCCTCGCCAAGCTCACGCTCAATGGTTTTAAGTCCTTCGCGGACCGGACGGAGTTCACGTTCGATCACGAAGTGACCGGCATCGTCGGCCCCAACGGGTGCGGCAAGTCCAACGTCGTCGACGCCATCAAGTGGGTCCTTGGCGAGCGTTCGAGCAAGAGCCTGCGCGGTACCGAGATGATCGACGTGATCTTCGCGGGCTCTGCAGGTCGTAAGCCCAGCGGCATGGCGAGCGTCACGCTCACGTTCGAAAACCCGATCATCGAGCGTCCCAAGATCTGGTCTGGCGACATGCAGGAGGCAGCGGCAGCTGCAGAAGCCCAGAACGGCACACCTGCGTCTGGCGCTGCTCCCGCTGCAGTCGCAGATGGTGAGAACGCAGAAGCCGTTGCAGACGGCGAAAACACTGCATCACCCACATCGATCGTCGAAGTCATCGCTGCAGAAGCCAGCGACGCGCAGCCCGAGGAAGAGTCCGTCGTTGAATCGCACGTTCGCGGCAAGCGCACGCTCCCGATCGATGCGGACGTCGTCGAGGTCGAGCGCCGCCTGTATCGCGACGGCAACAGCAAGTACCTGATCAACGGCCGCAACGCGCGTCTCCGCGACATCCGTGAGCTTTTCCTCGACACCGGCATCGGCGCGGACGCCTACTCGATCATCGAGCAGGGCAAGGTCGATGCGATGCTTCTTGCAAGCCCGCAGGAACGCCGCGTGATCTTCGAGGAAGCTGCAGGCGTCGCCAAGTACAAGCAGCGCCGCATCGAGGCCCAGCGCAAGCTCGAAAAGACCGAGATCAACCTGACCGAGACGCGCACGCAGCTCGAATCGACCGAACGCCGCCTCAAGATCGTCAAGGGCCAGGCGGTCAAGGCACGCAAGTTCCAGACGCTCGATCAGGACCTCTCTGCACTCCGCATCGCGCTGGCCTTTGAGCAGTACGACGATCTCCGCTCGCGCCTCGAAGGCCTCACCAGCCGCCAGACCGCGCTCGAAGGCGACCGCACCGCTGCTTCCGAAGCGGTGACTACTGCAGAAACCGGCAAGCAGGAAGCAGAAATCACCCGGCAGGAGATTCTCGACGCGGTCGCGAAGCTCGACCAGGAACGCCTCTCTGCAGAGCACCAGCGCCAGCAGGCTGCACAGAAGCGCACGATGGCCCAGCGTTCCCTCGAAGATGCGACGCGCCAGGCAACGCTCGACCAGGAACGCATCTCGGTCGCGACGCAGCGAGCACAGACTACCGAGGCCTCGATCGCCGATCACCAGGAATCGGTTGCAGGGTTTGCAGAGCGTCTTGCAGAGGCAGAGCGTCTCCTCCGCACTGCAGGCGAAGCACGTGCAGCGGTCCTCGAAGAGATCAACGACCGCCAGTCCGCGATCAACCAGCGCCGCAACCAGGTCGGCCAGATCGAGCGTGAGCGCTCGCAGCTCCAGAGCTCTTTGACCGGCGACGACCGCCGCGCCGAATCGCTCCGCGAGCAGATCGAGCGCATCCAGTCCCGCGTCGGAAACATCGACGGCGAGATCGAAAAGACGCTCGCAGCCAAGGCAACGCACGAATCTCAAGTCACCGATGCACGCCAGCTCATCGCCACGATCGAGCAGGATCTCCAGCTCCACGACGCCAAGCTCCAGACGCTTGCCCAGGGTCGCCGCGAGCGTGCAGGTCGCCTTTCCGAACTCGGCCAGGAACTCGTCCGCCTTGAAAGCCGCCGTGCAACGCTCCAGGAAATGGAAGCCTCGGGCATGGGGTACGGCGAGACGGTCCGTGCAGTCATGCAGCGCCGCACGCAGGGCAAGGGCTTCGACACGATCCTCGGCCCCGTCGCGGAGCTCATCGAATCCGACGCTCAAGGCGCCGCTGCGGTCGAATCCGCGCTCGGCCCCGCGCTGCAGATGCTCGTGGTCCGCTCGCTGAGCGAGCTTCCCGATGCGACGCAGCTCGCCTCGCTCCCCGGCCGCGTCACGTTCATTCCGCTCATGACCTTGGGGTCGCCCACGCTGCCGATGGACCCGGGCGTCGGCATCCCTGCCATTGATCGCGACCTTCTCGTCCGCGTCACGCCACTGCGCACGCTTGTTCGCGGTCGCACCATTGAAGGCACCGACATCTCGGGCATTGAAGGCATGCTCGACCGCATGCTCGGCAACACGTATCTCGTCGATTCGCTCGATTCTGCGATGATGCTCGCTGCAACCGGCCTCACCGGCACTGCAATCGACCGCAGCGCTCGCTTTGTCACGCGTGATGGCTCGGTCCTTGAATCCGACGGCCGTGTGATCGCGGGACCTGCATCCGCCACTGCAGATGCAGGCGGCGTCCTCCAGCGCCGCAACGAACTCGAAGCACTCCAGATGCAGATCGGTGTCCTCCAGCGCAAGCTCGCTGACGAGCAGGCAGAGCTCGCGGGCATCGACACCGATGCAGCCGCGATGAGCGCCCTTGCGGGCGAGCTCCGGACTCGTCTCTCAGGCGAGCAGCGCCGCCAGGTCCAGGAGCAGGCCAGGCTCGACCGCGTCACTGCGGACGCTGCACGCATGGAGCGTGAACGCACGCAGGCCGATTCGGAAGCAGCCCAGCTCAAAGAACGCGTCGAGAAGATCGACGCGGACCGTGCCCGTCTTCGCGACCGCATCGAGAGCCTTTTGCGGCTCCATGCAGAGCAGGCAGAGGGCCTCAAGTCGCTCGAAGAGGAAATTGTCGCCATCCGCCTCCGTGGCGAATCCGCTGCAGATCAGGCGACCAGCGCCAAGGTCGAGGTCAGCAGGCTTAACGAGCAGCTTTCCTCGGGGAGGCGAGAACTTTCGCGTCTTGAGATCGCCCGCGACGAGCTTGCACGCCAGATCCGCGACCTCACGCAGCACGTCTCGCACGCTGAATCCCGCCGCAAGGACTTTGAGACCACGATCGCGGAATCCTCGCAGCAGGTCGAGATCCACACTGCATCCGCCGCCGAACTGACCGAGAAGGTCAAGGCTACCCGCGAGTCCGCAGGCCAGGCAGACAAGGCCGTGCAGGCCCTTGCAGAGACGCTCAACGCTGCACGCCAGCAGGCGACGATCGTCGAGCGCGACTGGCATTCGCTCGAAGTCTCGCGCCGCGAGCTTGAAGTGAAGCGTGAAACGCTCGAAGAGCGCACGGGCACCGAGCTTCGCATCGACATCTCGTGGGAGTACCGCGAGTATCGCGAGATGATGGCACCCGGCGATGTGATCCGCATCAACGTCGAGGAGACCGAATCGCAGATCGCAGAGCTCCGCGACGCCATCCGCAAGCTCGGCCACGTCAACATGGACTCGATCGCGGAAGAGGACCAGCTCGCGCAGGCCAACGAGGACCTCGCCAAGCAGGTCGCGGACCTCGACGAGGCCCAGGGCCAGCTCACTGCACTCATCGAGAAGCTCAACGAGGTCTCCAAGGCCCGCTTTGCCGAGGTCTTCACGAAGATCCAGGACCACTTCGGCAGCGAGACGGGCATGTTCCGCCGTCTCTTCGGCGGCGGCAAGGCGGAAGTGCGCCTGATGCCGCTCGTCAAGGAGATCGACGGCCAGAAGGTCGTGACCGACGAGATCGACGTGCTAGAAAGCGGCGTCGAAGTCATCGCCAAGCCGCCGGGCAAGGAACCCCGCTCGATCAGCCAGCTCTCGGGCGGAGAGAAGACCCTGACCGCCGTCGCGCTCCTTATGTCAATCTTCCGTAGCAAGCCCTCGTGCTTCTGCGTGCTGGACGAAGTCGACGCCGCGCTCGACGAGAGCAACGTCGCGCGCTTTGGCAACGTCGTCCGCCAGTTCACGGACCTCTCGCACTTCATCGTCATCACGCACAACAAGCGGACGATGCAGCAGGCAGACCAGCTCTTTGGCGTCACGATGCAGGAACGCGGCGTCTCGAAGCGCGTCAGCGTCAAGTTCGATCAGGTGGGCAAGGACGGCCAGATCAGTGCAGAAGCCGCTGCACAGGCCGACGGCTCCACTGCAGCCGCAACTGCAGAAGCACCCAAGCGCGGCGGTCTCAAGCGTGCACTCGCTGCAATGCGGGAAGCCACGCCCGAACCTGCTGCAGTCGCGGCGGACGTGTCGCAGAACTGAACACCACCGAACCGCCCGTCATTCACTGGCGTGCAAGTTCGGCTGCGCGGTTGATCGCGTCGCGAGGTCTCAGCCCTCAACCGACGCCATCACCACGCCCATCTGCGCGGCGAGGTTTGAGCAGGCAAAGAGCGCCTGCACGTTCGCGTCGATCTGGCGTTCTGCCTCACCGAGAAGATCGAGGCACTTGAGCCTGGCCTGCATCGCGCGGACGGGAATCTCGCGACCCGAGTTGATCGCGCCCGGCGGGCCTGCTGCAGTGCGGATGCCGCGACGGAGGTGATCGCCCACCAGCCGGAACATGACGTCTGCAGCGACCTTGTTCGAGGCTTCCTTGCTCACGTTCGGCGAAGCCTTCACGAGCCGTTGTGCTTCAAGCTCGATCAAGCCCGCCATCGCGGAACCCAGATCGCCGGACAGTTTCCCTCGTTCAAGATCCGCGAGCATCGGCGCGAGCGCCTGCTGCCAGTTCCACAGCCCCGTCGAGAGCGCCTTGAGAAGATCGCCCGGTGAGCCATCTGCATACTCAAGAAGCCACGGTGCTGCGTCGTGCGGCAGCTCCGTACTCGTCCTTCGCATCCACTCATTCATCGACGACTGCGGCAGACGCCCGAACGCCACGCGCTGGCACCTGCTGCGGATCGTCGCGAGCAGACGGTCTTCCGCGCTCGTCACGAGGATGATCACGTTTCCTGGCGAGGGTTCCTCGAGCGTCTTTAAGATCGAGTTCTGCGTCGGCGCGTTGTAGGGAGAGCGGTCGAGGAGTTCTGCTTCGTCGACAATGAAGACCTTGGACGCCATGCCCCCACTGCTGAGTGCGGGGGCGAGCGCAGCAGGGCGGATCAGGTGTGCTTCCACCACGTCCTTGGCGATCGTAATCTGCTTGCCTGCGCGGGTCGAAGCATCATCGCTGAACTTGGCGAGTTCTTTCACCACCACGTGCAGATCGGGGTGCGAACCGCTCGCAAGCAAACGCTGGACCGTGCTCTCGGGGTCAGGCGTCGGAAGGCGATCTGCGCGCGAGATCTGCGTGGTCGGATCGAGGATCGCAGCAGCGAAGGCCAGCGCGGTCGTGAACTTCCCCACGCCCTGCGGACCGTGGAAGATCCATGCGTGGTGAAGCCTGCCCGAGGCGAACGCAGAAGAGAGCGTCGAGAGGGCACGGGGCTGGCCGAGGACATCGGCGAACTTGCCGGGGCGGGGGATCACAACGCCCGATGCAGCGGCACGTGACGTCTCGACGGCAGCCTGGAGGCCACCATCCGCATTGGCGGCCTTGGACTTGCCGCCTGCCTTGGGCTTGGAACTCGAACTGGAGGCCTTCTTTGCCACGGAGAGAGCGTAGCGACGACGCAGGCCGCCGTGCTTTTGCGGCCCGAAGCAAATCAAAAGCAAAGCCCGCCCCGAGAGTTCGGGGCGGGCCTTGGTACGAATGAGCTGGTGGAATCGATCAGCCGTCGGAGGGAACCGTGGCGATCGTCGTGCCCAGGAGCTGGGCTGCATCCTGGTTGGTCGGGTCCTTGGCCAGTGCCTGCCGGAAGGTCTCGTTGGCCTTCTCGGTCTGGCCCTGATCACGCTGCGTGAGGCCCAGGAGCACGAGCGACTTACCCGTCGCATCACGGTCCGAGGCGTCCTTGAAGCTCTTTGCAGCTGCATCAAGGTTGCCATCGCGACGCTGCTGGAGGCCGCGGATCATGTAGCCTTCAGGACGATCGGGCGCGAGGCCCACGATGCGGGTTGCAGCAAGGCGCGTGCGGTTCGAATCCTTGAGCGAGTACGAAAGGTTGCCAAGGAGGATCCACGACTCAACATCGGAGGCACCTGCAGTGTCCTGCGTGAGCTTGATGATGATCTCGCGTGCTTCGAGCGGACGCTGCGTCTCGATGAGGCAGCGCGAGCGGAGGAGCTTGAGGTCGCGGCGATCCTTGTTGGCCTCTGCAGTGAGGAGACGCGAGAGGTTGCCCTCCGCCTCGCCATAGTGCCCTGCAACGACCTGTGCACGGGTCAGATCTTCGACCAGGACCAGATCGTCGGGCGCGAGGAGACGCGCTTGATTGAAGAGCGAGACTGCATCTCCGGTGCGGTTCTGGAGCATCGCGATGTGACCGAGCGTCTGCTTGATGCCTGCAGAGTTGGCGAACGTGCTGTGCTTGGCGTCAAGATACCCGCGTGCTTCGTCGGTCTTGCCAAGGTCGATCAGGAGCTCCGCCGTCGCGATCGCGTACTGCGCGTTCTGCGGCTCGATCTCCGCTGCACGGCGGTAGAACTCAAGAGCCTTGTCCTTCGCAAGAAGGCGTTCATTGACGACACCGAGGTTAAACGTCGCCTCGACGTTGTCCTTCTCGATCACGATCGCTTCGTCAAACGACTTGATAGCGCCTTCGAGATCGCTCCGCTCCATCAGGATGCGGCCACGGAGCACGTGGCTCTTGGCGACCTTGGGGCTCAGCGCGATCGAGCGATCAACTGCCTTGATGGCCTTGTCAAAGTCGCCGGTGAGGAACGACTGGCGTGCCATTTCCCACTCGGTCGCGCTCTTCATCACCGCCATCTTTTCCTTGGCGGCGGACATGTGTTCGGAGGTGTAATTGCCGTGCCCTGCACAGCCCGCGAGGAGAACCATCGCGCCAACCGCGCCAGCGACGAGTCGCCAACCGTTGGACGCAGGACGACCGAGAACTTTCGACATGCCGTTGTGCCGCATCGGACCTTCTCCTTGAATCTCCCTGGGAACACGCACCAAAGGTGGGAAAGACGAAGAACGGCCGTCAGGCCGTCCTTCGTGAAAGTTCAATTACTGATCAGCGTCCGCACTCGTGACGGTCGAGACATTCGCCTCGGCCTGATCGTGCTGCTGATTCTGCTGCTGGCCTTCAACACCCTGTGCCTGGCGGGTGGTGAACTCACCGGTCGTCGGCGACACGAAGAACTCGCGGAAGCCGCCGAAGAACCAGGCCCAGGCAGTGACATACTGCACCTGCTGCGAAGCCGCCTGAGTTTCGGTCGTTGCGGAGACGCTGCCCGACGTGTTCGACACCGAACCCTCAACGTTGTGGCCGGTCACCGTGCTGGTAGTCGTACCGTCGGTCGTGTACTCGATGCTCGAGGTCGTCGTTGCACCGGTCGACTCGCCGATGATCTGCACCTTGGTCGTGCCGTTGGTGGTACCCGTCGTGCTGCCCGTCGTAACGGCCGTGCCGTCCGTCGTGGTCGTCGTCGTGCCTGCACCCGTCGTGGCGTTCAGCGAGGCGTTGACTTCGAACCCAGGAGCAGTCGCGGTGTCGGTGGTCGACGTGACCTGATCGGTCGTCGTCGTGCCGGTCGTGTGACTGTTGGTCTGGTTGTTCGTGTGGCCATCAGTGCCAAACGTCTGCGTCGCGTTGGTGTCGGTCGTCGTCTGGAGGACGGTCGAGCCGCCGACCACCGTCGTGGGGACGGGACCGGTTGCAGTGGGCTTGGCGGGTGCAGTCTCGCGAGTGATGATCTCGTCGAGCATGCTCCTGCCGGGCCACTTGGCCTTCTTGGTCGAGATGCGTTCACGCAGTGCGATCGCTTCGGGCTGGGTGTGATTCATCCGGAGCGACTGCTGGATCTTGAGGAGCGCTTCGTCATCCTTGCCCTCTGCAGCGAGTGCCTCTGCCTCGACCAGAAGCTGGCCCGAGCGCTTCTCGCGGCTCCAGGGGAGGAGCGATTCGCGGCTGCCGATGCGTGCCGCATCAACGATCTCGCCTGCACGCTCGCCCTGCATGACCAGGACCTGATCGCTGACGATCGAGGGACGGATCATGAAGATGATTTCGTTGCGTGCAGTCTCGTCCTCGTGGCCGCGGAATGCAGCACCAAGGAGCGGGATGTCGCCAAGGAGGGGGACCTGCCTGCGGCTCGACTGGGTCGACTCGCGGAACAGACCACCGAGGACCACCGTCTGGCCATCGCGAACGATGACGTTGGTGACGATTTCGTTGGTGATTTCGTCGGGGATCGTGACCGAGGCGCCCGAGGCGTCCTTGGCGTCACGGATCACTGCTTCCGACACCGCGGGCTTGAGCTCAAGGCGGATCAGGCCTTCGTTGGTCACAAAGGGACGGAAGTAGAGCTGCGTACCAGTGTCGAGGAACTCGACTGTCTGGGTCGAAGCAGTCTCGGTCGAGGTCGTGTTGAGGTAACCGACCTTACGACCGACCAGGACGCGTGCAGGCTGCCTGTTGAGCGCCAGCACCTTGGGGTTCGAGATGATCGTGGTGTCGCCGACTTCATCCAGTGCACGGAGGAAGATCGCGACGTCCGAATCGACCAGGCCGAGCTTGATCGTGCCAGGGCCCGAAGTGTTGCCGGGGCTTGAGACCAGTGCACGGCCTTCGCCGTCGCTGGGCATCGCTGCTTCGCTGCCGCCGACGTCCTTGCTCTTGCCCGCGATGAGGCCGTTGACCGCGCTGAGCGGGCCGCCGTTGCCGGAGAACTCGGTGAAATTCAGATCGCCAAGGACGGAGAAGTCGACGCCGAAGGCGTTGGCTTCATTGAGCTGCGTCTGGAGGATCGTCGCCTCGACCAGCACCTGGCTGGGACGCGTGTCGATTTCCTTGATCAGGCGCTCGATCTCGTTGACGTTCTCTTCGTAGTCATAGACCACGAGCATCGAATCGTTGGCGTAGTCGTCCTGGCCGATCGGCACCTTCTCGGGGATCGAGAAGCTGGGTGTCTTGCCGTTGGTCTTGATCTGGCCGCCATCAGAAAGGAGCGCCTCGACGAACGCGCCTGCATCAACCGCGTTGAGGTAGTTGAGACGGATGACCTTTGCGATCCTGCTGCGGTTGGCGGCCTCGATCTGCTTGAGCTCTTCGAGCGTGTAGACCTCGATGCGGTTGCTCCGCTCCATCCAGCCAAAGCCGTTGGGATGGAGGAGCGCGTCGAGTGCTTCGTAGAAGGTGACGCCGTAAAGATTGGCGCTCACGCGTGCGTTCACGCTCTTGGTCGGGATGATGTTGCGCTGGCTCTGGATCGCCAGGAGTTCAAGAACGCGGGTGAGATCCTCGTCCTTGATGTGGAGGTCAACGATCTGATCGGGGCTGACCTTCACGTCGCCCGCGACGCCGCTCTCGGTGCCGACCTTCTTCTTACCTGCCTGCTCCTGCTGTGCACGATCGCTCATCATGCTTGACGCAGCTTCAGCGGTGGCGCTGCGCGGGGAGGGAGGCGAGCCTGCATCAGAGCGCCGCTCGGACTGACCAGACGCCGTCCCTGCCAGGATGGCCAGGATCAGTGCCGGGGCCGCGGTTCGGCCGAATGCGGAGGGAACATATGTGCACCGGGAAGTCTGGCGAGTCGTCATCCGAACACCTCGTATTTGACGCCCTTGACGGTTCGGGCGGATTTCTGCACCGTGACGGCTGCAACGCACGTCCTGTTCAGGGGATTTGCACGACGAGTGCGCAAAGAGCCCTGTACACCGGATTTGTCGTCGATCCACCAGCAAGACTTTGGGCCGATTACCAACGCAGTGCAGGTTCTGGGAAGTTGGTGTTTCTGGACTATCGATAACCCGCGATTCGGACGGTCCTAAAACGACAACCGCCGCGGAGCTCCGCGGCGGCTGGTCATGACTTGGGTTGTATTCACGCGTGAAGGAAGCTGTTTTTCAGCTCAGTGCGGCGTGTTTTCGCTCTCTGCAGGCTGCGACTGATTCGTCGAAGGCGAGGAAGGTTCCCCGGTTTGCGCATCGCTCGCGGGCTCATTCTTCACCGCGTTCGCGGTGCTCTGTGCTTCTGCAGCTTCGAAGATTTCCTCGGGCGATGGCGCGTTCATCTCGCGCTTGTGATCGCCAGCTCCGTTCGCTCCACCATTGGCAGCACCATCAACCTGCTTGGGTTCTGCATACACCGAGCGAGGCATGTTGCTCACCAGGCGAAGCTTGGCCCAGAGGAGAATGCCCGCGACCGCGCCCAGCGCCAGCATGAACGTCAGACCGCGACGAGGACCAGGTGCATTCTGAAGCGAGCGGATATTCATGTTCTTCCACCTGAACGTTGAGCAGCTTGCTGAAAGAGCTGCATGGAGTTTCGAGCAAGGCCACCTGTTGAACACGGCGGGAAACCTTCCCGCCGTGCGAAATACTGCTTTTACACCGCTGCATCAGGACGCTGTTTGATCAACCGCCCGATTCGATCTCACCACCCAATTCACCACCGCCACCACCCCCACCGCCACTGGTCGGATTGACCGTCGTCACCACCACGCGGCCGGTGTAGGCCTCGACGGTGATGCGGAAGGTCTGGCCCGAGCCCGTGATCTCGACCGTGCCGGTCGATGCGGAGTTGGTTGAAAGCGGAGCTTCGACAGGCGCGCCCATCTCATCAAAGATGAGGACGTTGTCGCCGTCGAAGTCTGAGCTTGTGATGCGGGTGTCCCCGAATTCCTTGCCCGTGATCGCGGTGGTCCAGAGCGTGTCTGCTTCTGGGTTCAGTGTCGCGCCGTTGATCTCGACCACCGACCACGCGTTGGCGTCGGTATCAAAGATCACTGCACGACCACGCTGGTAGGCCAGCGCCTCAGACTGGGCCTGCGTCATGTCGGCGACGACAGTCCTGACCGCGGCCTGGACACGAAGAACGCCGACCGATCCCATCGACGGGATCACCATGGCCGTGGCGATGCCAAGGACCGTGACGACGATCAGGAGTTCGACAAGAGTGAACCCACGCGCATTGCGGGGCAGATGCATGCTCAGTTTCCCGTGCCCTGGTTCAGGCGTGCCTCGAGGCTCTTGGGCAGTTTCATCTCGGGCATGTCGGTGACCTTCACCGAAAGGCCCTTGGCGATGGTCGCCTCGAGACGCTCCAGACGCTGCGAGATGTTCTTCAGTTCCGCGATCATCTGAACGCGGTCTTCTGCAGGGTTCGACCGAGTGTCGGTCGGCTGCGCGGGATCGGGATTCAGACCGCCGGAGCGGACCGAGCGAACCTGCGCGCCTGCTTCCGAAGGACCCAGGACACCCGACGGCGATGCCACGCGATCAAGCACAAGGAACCCCAGCAGGACCGCGACAACGGTCATGGGGGTGTTGGACGTGGTCGAGCTCGACGTACGGATGGGTTGCATGGGTTGATCCATCGGCGTTCAGCGGGTCCGAAATCAGGAACGCCGCGATATTGGACGCTTAAACGAAGGGGTGCTTACCCCTGCGCGTTGTATCAGTCATCACTCCGGCGAGATCGGGTCGTCGTTCTCATCAAAGCCCGCCGCCCAGATGTCGGGCGAGGCAAAGCCATCACCAGCGGGGCGGTAGATCCAGCCGTAATCGCTGCTCCACGATTCGGGCGCGCCATCGCCGAACACGATCAGCTTGGCGTTGTTGCCGCCGACATAGTGATTGACGGGATGAGCCTTGAGGTAGCCAAGCTCCTGGAGCTCGCCCCACGAGGCTTCGCCTTCAGAGATATCCGGAAAGTGGTTGTTGTGCTGCAGGCCGTAGACCGCGACCGCGTTGCGCAGATGGCGGAGCTGGCTCAATGTCGCCTGCTCCTTGGAATCCTGCGTCGCATGCGAGAACTGCGGCACGACGATCGCAGAAAGGATCCCCAGGATCACAACAACGATCAGAATCTCAACCAGCGTGAAACCACGGGCCATTGAGCGGTAGCTCATCGTTCCTCCCGACGTCCAGCCTTCATCAAGCCGGCCGCGCCCGTTAAGGACGCGGCCGGTGGAGATCATGCTTCACTCAGGCGAGAATCAAACTTCGCCGGGGGTGATTTCGCCGAAGGTATCCGACTCGGGATCCTCGTCGAAGTTGGTGGCGCCGAGGGTGTCCCACTGGCCGTCACCGTTGGTGTCGATCAGGTGCCAGCCGTCATCGGCCGTGTCACCAACGCTCGACGAGTTGTTGAAGGGGTTGACCGGGGGGTTCTTGATGTAACCGCCGCCGACCATCGAGGGCTCTTCGTCGTCAACATCGCCCCAGCCGCCGTCGCCGTCGAGTTCCGGGTAGCCGTTCGTGCGTGCACGGAACAGCTCGATCTGGTTGTTCAGCGTATCGAGCTGAGCCTTGATGTTGCCTGCCTGCGCGTCCTGCGTTGCGTTCGTGAACTGGGGGACGACGATCGCGGCGAGAATGCCCAGGATAACGACGACGATCAGAATTTCGACCAGCGTGAAGCCCTTGCGAACCGACTTACGAATGCTCATGCCTGCTCCTTGCGCGTTCAAACTGCCATACCCGGTCCCTGCTCGAGGCCGGGCGGGTGCTCGACGGGGTCGCTCGCGACAGTCGCGAGGTCCCGATACATGCGGGGGTCGGATTCCTCCTCCGATTACCCTCAACCTCCCGGACTCGCCGCCTCCACAGCACTCGAGGGCGGACCCGGGGGCCGAGCACATGCCCGGCTGCTTTCACCATCGGATACATCCGGCGTCGGTTTGACCGCTTGCCACTGAACTTCGTGTCTGATGAACCAAATATGAGGTGTATGACGGAGGGAACGGCATGAGATGCCCCACGTGCGTGCACGGGGCAGCCATTTACGGCTCCGATAATCATCGAAAACCAGCGGGAAATCACTCAATCCGCTCGTGATGGCGTCCGAGCGGCGCAGGCGGAGATGTGCAGCAGTCCAAAACGCTGCGTTCATCACGCTGGGCTTTGAACATGCATCTACTTATGTGTGCGTATATGCGTGGGGTTACGCCTCAGGGAGGCGATACCGGAGCACCACTGCAGTCGGACACGCGGGATAGGCGATCTTCATGCGCACGCCGAAGAACTCTGCAGGATTCCACCCCAGACGTTCAAACACGCCGCGCACCATCTGGTTATACCGCGGCACTTCGGGTGTCACCACAGGGAGTGGATCAGTCCCCAGATCTAAAAGCTGCTCGTGGAGCGGCAGGCGATGACGGTTGCGACCGCGACCGGGATACGGCACCTGCGCGCCCATCTCGCTGTAGAGGCAGCGTTCAGGATTGCGTGCAAACTCGAACTTCTTGTGGAAGTAGACATCCATCAGGAGAAGCTCTGATGGGAGATCGCTGATGGCGGTGTGCTCGCCAAACTCGTTGGTTTTTGAGCGGAAATACGGGATCTTCCGCTGGATCGCCCCGATCACGCACGTCACGAGCCCGGTGTTGCCGATCGGCCCTTCGACGAGTTCAAAGTGTGTTGAGCCACCCTCGACGTAACGCCGCATCGATGGCGCGGGCGTCGAGCAGTAGTCGAGCATCAATGCAGCCTGGTCAGGGCCGTTCGAACGCGGATCGATCGACTCACTCGCGGATGTTGCCATCGCGGTGCCGTCGTCGTTGGTCGATCTGCGTGAGGCCATCACCCAGCTTGCGTCCTGGCGAATCCTTCGGAAATCAAAGATGCCGTTGACCGAGGCGAAATCGAGCGTGCCGTGCTCTGCACCGGGCCCGACGATGCCAAGCTTCAGGTTCACCTTGGCCTGCACGCCCCACACATAACTCGCGCCCTGAAAAAGCAGCTTGCGGTGCTGCTCATCACGCTGCTGATTGCCGGATGAACTCAGCTCACCGGTCATCATTTCCAGCGTGGCGCGATCACCTGAATGAAGCTCGATCAGCCGCTCGTATTCGGTGAATGCAGTGCGAGCTGCTTCCACCATCGCGGGATCCACGCCGCTGCGTTCGATGCGTTCAAGCAGGATCCGAAGCCCCGGCCCACCTGGCATCTGCTCCAGTGCCTGCGCGGGGTCGTCCTCCTGGATGATCTTGGTCACCTTCCAAGCCAGGTTCTTGGCCAGCCCGAGCTTCCGCGAGACGTCCTGGTGGTCGCCCGGGTCTGCCCGAAGTGCACCCAAGACCTCCGACAACGCCTCCCGCAGGGCGCGGACGACGGCCCGTGCATGGGAGGAGAAGGAGGGCAAAGGTGCGAGTGGTACCGACATAAACGTGGAACCCCTATGGGTAGTGGCTGCGAACATTCTATGCAATCTGTCCATTGAACTGCATACCTTCAGGTCTTTCCAGAGAAATTCGCACGAATCTTCTTAAAACTCTTGTGCGATTGTTCGTGCGAATGTATTGTGGCCGTCCTGCCCCGTGCGTTCATGGGGCTGACCCACACACGCGGAAGGACAGAGCAATGAAGATTCGTGCAATGACGGCGGCGGCGGTTCTTGGTGCAGCGACGACGGCGATGGCAGCTGTAACGACCATCGCCGAGTTCAACGGAACGCACGCAGAGGGGTTTGAAGCGATCTCGCCCCCGGGCGGTTATCCCGGACCCATGCCGCTCTTTGGCGGTCTTGCGACCATGACCGACACGCTGGCGAACTTCCACGTCATCACGTTCATCTGGTCGGGCGGCGGCGGCGAAGTGCTCCCCTACAACGGCAACCTGATGGGCGGGTGCGTTGCGGGTTCCGCCCTGTTCACGTTCTCGACGCCGGTCTCGCAGTTTGGCGGGTACATGACGACGGTGGGCGTGCAGGGCGGCGGCTCGGTGGTCTTCCGTGATGCGAACGGCAACACGATCGACACGCTCAGCCTGAATGTCACGCCCACGCTCTGGACGTGGAACGGCTGGAGCAGCACGACGCCGATCGGCAGCATCGAAGTGATCGGCGCGAACATCCCTGCAGTGTCGACGCAGTTCGATGATCTCCAGGTCACGTTCGTCCCTGCACCTGCGTTCGGTGCACTTGCAGGTCTTGCTGCATGCACGATGGGCCGCCGTCGCCGCTGAGTCTTCGTTCAGTTCCTTCACAACCACACACAGACAAGAGCAATCGTCGCGCGTGCACATATGCACGATCGCGGCGTGGGAGCAGAACACACATGCGTTCCAAGAAGATTTCCACGATCATCGCTGCATGCACTGCAGTCGCTTCGATCACCGCGTCTGCAAACGCAGCGACGGTGTACGCGATGAACGGGCTTGCACGTCCGCTCGACGGGCAGGACACGCTGATCATGTTCGATTCGTCAAACCCCTCGGGATACACGACAATCGGCACGACCGGTATCAACAACATCGGCTTTGGCGGGCTCGATTTTGACGAGAGCGGCAACCTCTGGGCGTACGCCTCATACTTCAAGAACACGGGCGGCGCCTCTGCGGGTCTCTACAAGATCAACACTGCAACTGGTGCAGCGACGCTCCAGGGCAACGCGGGTCTCCAGAGCCTCCAGGACATGGCGTGGAACCCCGTCGACAACACGATGTACGGGATTAACTCCCAGAACAACGTGTCGCGCCTCTACAAGGTCAATCTGACATCGGGCGTTGTCTCGCCCGTCGGCATTCTCCAGGGCCTGCCGACTGCACAGCACGTCATGAGCTTTGCGATCGATTCGAACGGCAACTTCTACATCCACGAGATGAACTCTGACCGCATCTACAAGGGTTCGACGCTCTCGCTCTCGCAGCTCTATCAGCTCCCTTCAGATACAAATTTCAGCCAGGGCATGACGATCGACTGGTCCAACGGCAACACCGGCTACCACGCTGCAGTGGGTTACGGCGTGTACCCCCATTACTTCAGCAGGCTCAATACCTTTACGACCGACGGCTCGTCGTACATCGAGGGCGCGGAGTTTGGTCCCGAACTTCCCGATGGTCTCCCGCCTGTGGAATGCGGCGATCTTGCGATCCGCCCGATCCCTGCGCCTGCTGCAGGGCTTGTGCTCTTCGGGCTTGCACCGATGGCGATGCGCCGCAAGCGGTGAATCAGGAGCCTGGTTCTTTCCTGAGCGGCCTTCCGCAACAACCCCGGCGATCCGGGGTTGCTTTTTTACTAGACCCCGCTCGCATATAACCGTTTGACTACCGCTCAACCATTCGTGGAGCACTGCGTGCCAACACAATGCCCAGCGACGTTGACCAGTATCTGCACGGTCTCGTGAAAGTCCTGCACGTAAAGCCCCAACAACCCGCCATCGCAATGCACGGACGAACGCCACGTTCGGGAGGCGTCTTCGTCCTGCCGGTCGCGTGAGGGGGCGTAATGAACCACAACACGGTCGGTTTCTACCGTTGGACTGGCGTACTGGGGCTTCTTGCAACGGCTGTTTTTCTCGCCAAGACTTTTCTACCGATGCCCGACAAGGTGCATCTCCTGCTGTGCATGTCCTTCGGTCCGCTCGTGGTAGCGGGTGCACCGGGAATGGCCCGCTTCATGAAGCGCGGCCGCATGGGCCTGCTTCCGGATGCAGCGGGCCTCTTCGCCATCGTCGCGGGCGCATTCCATCTCGCGATGGTGTGCGTGCAGACGACAACCATCATGATCATGCGTGACCGCATCGTCGCAGCCGATGAAGCAGCAAAGGCAGCCCTCCGCCCAATCCTCAGCGGCGTCTTCACCGTTCAGCTCGGACTGTGCTTCTGCTGGGACCTCTTCATCGCGCTCGCGACGCTTCTCTTCAGCATCGCGCTCATCCGCAGCGGTGGAAAGCACGCCCTGCTCGGCACGCTCGGCCTGTGCATCGGCGGCACCTTCCTCGCTCTCAAGCTCTGGACATATCCCATCCCGCCCGGTGAAGCAGGGCTCTTCGATCTCGGGCCCGGCGTCGGCGCGTGGTACATGCTCTTCTCGCTCGTGATCCTGCTTTCGGCAAAGATCGCTGCGCAAGAGGCCCGCGTGCCGACCTGAATGTCAGACAACTCGCCTCTCGCACGCAAATCTCTCCGCCTATTCATATTGCAAGCAGGTTCATCACGAAGCTCCGGAGTACATGGCACCAGCACGCCGCCATTGCACTCGTAAGCAGTTGCATCACAATGTCGTAAAAAAAATCGGCGATCACCCGTCACCAGCAAAACAACACTGCATTGGGATGCCGACGCCAAGGTCGCGTCGGTTCAGAACTCCGCCTCAATGCCGCTCATCCGCAGGAGCGTCTTGAAGCTGTCGCTGAAGACGAAGTTGTGTGCAGGGAAGTCCATGCCGGACATGTTCTGATCGATGAAGCTGAACATCAGGTCGATCTCTGCGATCTTCGATGGTGCAATTTCGCCGGTCGCGTGGTCGAAGGCTTCGACGGTGCCGATGATCGAGGCGCCCATCGCGTCAAGGCGATCGACGACCGCGGTGTAGCGGAGCGTCATGCCGGGGACGACTTCGCTATTGATCTCCGCGCGGTTGATCTTGGCAAGAACGACCTTCTGGCGGAACTGTTCTGCATGTCCGACAAGGATCCCCGCGCTCTGGGCCATGCCCTCGATCATGAGCGAACCGGGCATGAGCGGCATGGCGACGCGGTCGCCGACCTTGGGATCGTCTGCAGCGAAATGGTCGTGAAGGTGCTCTTCCGCGAGGGAGACGCACTTGATCGTGACGATGCGCGTGCGCGGCTCGAATTCGGTAATGCGATCAATCCACATCCAACGCACGTTCCGACCCTCCGCGAGCACGTCAGAACGATGTGCCCGTTACGCAGCGGTGTACCTGGTCCCGCGTGAGGGGACGGACGAACTGAAAACCACCGATCAGCCCTTGGCCGCGATCTTGCCCTGGACGAAATTCACGATCGAGTTGACGGTGAAGATCTCGTGGATCTTGGAGAGCTGAGGGTCCTGGCGGAACTTTGAGAAGTCAAAGTGCGGCAGACGCTCGGTGAGCGCGTCGATGCCTTCGGACGTGATCTTGCCGTCCTTGACGTACTTGGGGTCCTGCGCCACGCCCTGGGGGAAGAGCTCGTGCTGCCCGATCTTGAAGCCAAAGCCCTTCTCAAGCTGGAAGCTGATGTCGAGGTAGTCGATCGACTCCGCGCCCAGGTCGCCCTTGAGGGTCGAGGTGGGCTGGATTTCCTCTTCATCCACGCTGAGGGTGTCGGCCAGGATCTCACGTACCTTGGAATAGATCTCGTCGCGCGTCATCAGTGAGCTGGCCTCCAAGCGATGGACGGGTTTTGGAAGGAATCCCGCCTCAGGTCAGGATAATAGGTCTCAATATCGGACAAGAGAACGTTCTGGCCTGAAGTCTGCACCCCAGCGGCCCGTTCCGTATCTTCTCTTTACCCACGCTGCTGACGGACGGGCCGGAGCACAAACTTGCCCAGGATCGCGGAGGAACTGGTGTCCGCCTCTGCTGCACGGTCGCCCGCGCACGCAGTCAGGACCGTTCCCTGGCCCTTGAACTCGTAGGCACCATCTTCAAGTGCTTTACCCAGCGTGACTTCCACGCGGAGCGTCTCACCGGGCTTGACGAAGCGGCCATACTTCACGCCGCGCACGTTGCCCAAGACCATGCGGGTCTTCCTGCACTGGGGATAATGCGTTTCAAGCAGATGGCGACCTGCCTGAACAATCGCCTCGACCATCAGGACGCCTGGAAGAACCGGGAACGTGGGGAAATGGTCCTGCAGATACTCCTCTGCAGCAGAGACGTTCTTCACGGCGACAACCCGGTCGGGTGTACATTCAAGCACTCGATCGATCAAAGAAAAATGCATGAGGCTTCACAATAGCCAATGGATCACCCGCTTGGTAGCAAGCGACAGCACCGGATGAGGGTCTGATCCGAGGGTGGGATCGTCATGGACAATGGTCCGGCTACGCTCCACGCCCGCACGTTGAACGAACGCACGCATGCCGACCTTCAAGGACCAGGCCATCTGCATCCGTCACTGGGACTGGTCTGAGACCAGCCAGACGGTGTCGCTGTTCACGAAGGAGCATGGCGTTATTCGGGGCCTTGCGAAGGGATCGAAGCGCGAGAACGCGCCCTTCTCGGGTGGGATCGAGCTCCTGACGCGCGGCGAGGTTGTCTTCATTCTCAAGGCAGGTGCGAGGGAGCAGGGAACGCTCTCGACCCTCACTGCATGGGATCTCCAGGAACCCTTCACGCCGCTTCGGCGCTCGCTCCCCCACCTGCATGGGGCGATGTTCATCGTGGACCTTGTGCACCACGCGCTCCACGACATGGACCCGCATGCGGAGCTGTTCAACGTCCTGAATAAGTCGCTCGAACTGATTGCAGGTGGCTCGCCACCGATGCGGGTGGTGCTTGGCTTCCTGTGGGCGCTGATGGATGAGACGGGGTACCGGCCTGAGATCTTCCGTGACCCCAGGACAGGCCAGCCGGTGCAGCAGAGTTCGGTGTACACGTTCAGCCCGAAGCTTGGCGGATTGTTATCGAGCACAAGCAGCGGCGGGGTTACAGGGACGACCGGTGCAAGCCAGCCTGCGGCGATAACCACGACGCGGACGGAGAGTGGTGCGGCCTTGGAGGACCATGAGGTCTGGAAGGTCAGGTCGGACACCGTGGGTGTGCTCCGGACGCTGGCCGGGGGAGATGAAAGCTTGGATTTGGATAGATTTGTGGTCGATACGAGGGTGCCGGATGAAGCGGTGCAGCGTGCGGTGGCACTCCTTGCCTCGTACTTCCGCTTCATACATCGGACCTGGCCCCCGTCGATCCGCTGGGTTCTTCCCGAGCACCTGATCAGGTGAGCGAGGGAGAGCAAGGCGAAGGCGACACCAGCGCACCGCCGGTACGACACGGGAGCATCACCGGTCGTGGTGGAGCGCAGAATGGAAGTCGCACTTCTCGAAGAAGTCTTGGCGTGTCCCTCGCTGCCGTCGCTACCGGCGGTGGCTGTCCGTGTCATTGAACTGACCGCGGACCGCAACGTCTCCCTCAAGGAGCTGGCGGACACCATCCAGAACGATCAGGGTCTGACTGCCAAGATCCTTCGGACGGTCAATTCGAGTTATTACGGACTCAGGACGCGGTGCGGCTCGATCAACAAGGCACTGGTCATGCTGGGGCTGGGGCCTGTGAAGGCGCTGGCGCTTGGCTTCTCGCTCGTGGCGTCGCAGCAGATCGATCCTCGCAGCGGATTTGACCTGGTCGCGTACTGGCGGCGCGGGCTCTACACGGCGGTGGCTGCAAAGTCGCTGGCCGAAGCTGCACAGAAGAACTTTGCGGATGAGGCGTTCCTTGCAGGGCTTCTCCAGGACGTGGGGATGATGGCGATGTTCCAGGCCCTTGGGCCGAAGTATCGCCGCGTGCTGATGGATACGGGCGGCGATCACAGCAAGCTCGTGCGGCTTGAGATTGAATCGTTTGACATGCAGCACCCGGAAGTTGGCGCGATGCTCGCGGAGCGTTGGCGCCTGCCCAAGGAGCTGGTGATGCCGGTGCGATTCCATGAGCGGCCGACTGCAGCGCCGGTCGATTGCGCGGACATCGTGCGGTGCGTGGCGCTTGGCAACATGGTCCACGACGTATTGACCGAGCCTGAGCCCAGTGCAGCGCTCAAGCGGCTGTACGCCAAGGCAGAGCAGTGGCTGAAGATCACGCCCAGCGTGCTGGATGACACGATCAAGATCGTCGCGCAGGCGACCAAGGAACTCTCGAACCTCTTCAAGCTCGACACGGGCGAGGCGAAGGATGTTGAGCAGGTGCTGAGCAGGGCGCAGGCCCAGCTCACGCAGATGCGTCCGCCGGTCTCGACGGGCACTTCGAGCGAAGACGGGCTTGCGAAGCTCCTTGCTGCGGATGCGAACGTTGATCCGTTGACTGGCGCGATGGCACGCTCTGCGTTTGACACCGCGATCAAGTGGGCGTTTGGAACGAGCAAGACGCAGGGCGGCGGCGTGGGGCTTGTGCAGGTGAGCGTTGATTCGCTCGAGTCTGCACAGAACCGCGGCGGGACGGAGCTTGGCGATCAGATTCTGGTCGGCATCGCGACGCTCCTTCACAAGCACTTTGTGCCGCTGGGTGGTGTCGTGTGCAGGCTCAATGGCGGGCTCTTCTCGGTGGTGCTCCAGGGCGTGGCGAAGCCTGCAGTGATCCGCGCGACCGATGAGTTCCGGATTGACCTTGAGCGCGGATGGCCGGGTTGGCGCACGCAAAAGGGTGTCGCTGCAGACGGCATGTCGGTGAGCGTCGGAATCGCCAATCGCGACCCGAAGGATGCAGAGGGCGTGGGCTCACCGTCAGAACTGATCATCGCTGCTGCGAAGGCGATCCAGCGATGCAGGGAAGATGGGCTGATCGGCGTCCGTACCCGCATGGCGGCCTGAGAAGGCGGTTCTGCCTGTGGGCCAATTCAGGACTGCCGCTGACCGAAATTCTCGGACTTCTAGGGAACTTACCCGATCCTTCTCTCGAATAGTGATTCCGCAGGCGGTACATCGCTTGGGGGTTGGCTTGTCGTCTTCTCGGGGCGATGGGCACCGCCGCGAATTTGAGAGAGAGAAGAGAGACATGAAGAGTGCAATGTTTGTCGGTGCGGCATCGCTTTGCGTCGCCGCGGGGTATGCCAGCGCGCAGGTTTCACAGGTCGATTACGGCACGCTGCCGGGCACGGGCTTTGAAACCTTCGAAGGCTTTGCAGGTGGCTCTGCACCGGGCACCAACTACGACAACCCGGTCGCGAACGCGAGCGTTCGGTTCGGCGAGTCGTTCGTCGGCCAGACGGTTTCGGACAACGGTGGCTTCGACGTCCTGAGCGGCCTGCCCACGGGCCCGCTGACGGTCGCGACGGGTGCTGCGAACCAGAACCTGTGCATCTTTGACAACGGCGAAGGCAACGTGATCACGGGCCTTGGCACGCTGGGCTACCCCGACTTCAACGCGATCGGCGAGGGCTCCTTGGTCTTCCTGTTCACGGATGATCAGGCAGAGTTCGGCTTCCAGCTTGTCGGTGGCGACGGCGGCTCTGCGTTCGTGAGCTTCTACCAGCGTGATGGCTCGCTCCTGGAGACGATCCAGATCAACGGCCTGTCGAGCGCGTACTACGGCTTCTCGCGCGATGGCGGCCTGCAGGACATCGCAGGCGTTTCGATTTACACCAGCGATGCAGCAGGTGTCGGCCTCGACAACCTCCGCTTCACGATCCCCGCGCCTTCGATGGCGATGATCGCGGGTGTCGGTGCGCTGGCGACGATGCGTCGCCGCCGCTGAGATTCGAACCAACTCGATTTGTGAAAAAGGCCCTGCGTTCGCGGGCCTTTTTTCGTTGGTGAGTTGGCGATGCAGAAGAGAAGAGGAGAGAAGCAGAACGGATAGACACAGGCGAGACGCCTGTGCCACGGGATGGGGTAGGGATTCAGAAGGCCCAGCAGGAGCAGCCGCCGCCGGGGTGGCTGAGTGCATCAGAGCCGAGCGGGTTGTGGCTGCATGCAGCGTGCGATGCGGACGCGAGCACGACCTTCGACATCGGGTAGTGCCCGCCGTACTTTGCGACGGGGGACCACTCGGGCAGAACGGGGAGTGGCGCAGGAGCGTGCGAAGCGAACGGACCTGCACCGTGCACGACCTTGCCATCGACCACGGTGAGCGCGCTCTCGATCGCGCGGATGCGATCGGGCGGCACTTCGAAGTAGTCTTCAGAAAGAATCGAGCAGTCGCCGAAGGTGCCGGGGGCGATCGTGCCCTTGCGATCCTCTTCCCTGCTGAACCATGCGCTCCCTGCAGTGTAAAGCCGGAGAGCTTCTTCGCGTGAAAGCAGATTGCTCTCGGTATACAGCTTCATGCCGCCGACGGTTCTGCCGGTGACGAGCCAGGACAAGCTGGTCCAGGGGTTGTAGCTTGCAACGCGCGTCGCGTCGGTCCCTGCACCGACGGGTACGTCCATTTCGAGCATGCGTTTGAAGGGCGGCGTGCGCTGGGCGGCTTCCGCGCCGTAGCGGTTGGTAAAATACTCGCCCTGGAAGGCCATGCGGTGCTGGATGGCGATGCCGCCGCCCAGTGCGCGGATGCGTTCGATGTTGCGCTCGCTGATGGTCTCGCAGTGATCGAAGAACCAGCGGAGCTGGTTGATGGGCACTTCGCGATGGACGCGTTCAAAGACATCGAGTGCACGGCTAATCGTTTCGTCGTAGGTAGCGTGCATGCGGAAGGCCCACTTGTTCCGCGCGAGCTGCCCCACCACTCCTTCAAGGTCCGCTTCCATGGTTGAAGGCATGTCGGGACGGGCGACGAGGAAGTCTTCAAAGTCTGCAGCGGAGTAGACGAGCATTTCGCCTGCACCGTTGAGGCGGAGGAACTCATCGCCCTGGTACATGCGGTTTGCAGCTGCCCACTGTGCAAAGTCTTCCTTTTCCTTGGCGGGGCGCTGGGTGAAGAGGTTGTACGCGATGCGAAGTGTCATCTCGCCGCGATTCTGGAGCTCCTGGATCACTGCGTAGTCGTCGGGGTAGTTCTGAAACCCGCCCCCTGCATCGCACACGCTGGTGATTCCAAGCCTGTTCAACTCTCGCATGAAGTGACGCGTCGAGTTCATCTGGTGCTCGACCGAGAGCTTGGGACCAAGTGAGAGCGTCTTGTAGAGGATCATTGCGTTGGGATTCGCGACAAGAAGACCGGTCGGCTCGCCGTTGCGATCGCGCTCGATGATCCCGCCCGGGGGCTCGGGTGTGTCCTTGGTGTAACCGACTGCACGGAGAGCCGCACGGTTGAGAAGTGCACGGTCGTAGAGATGGAGAATGAAGACCGGCGTCTCGGGGGCTGCCTCGTTCAATTCTGCCAGTGTCGGAAGCCTGCGTTCGGCAAACTGAAGCTCTGCAAAGCCGCCGACGACGCGGACCCACTGGCCGGGCGGCGTGCGTGAGGCCTGCTCCTTGAGCATGCGCATCGCGTCCGCAAGGCTCGGGACACCATCCCAGCGGAGCTCCATGTTGAAGTTCAGCCCGCCGCGGATGACGTGGATGTGCGAATCGTTCAGGCCGGGGATCACCCTCTGCCCGCCTGCGTCGATGATTTTCGTTGCAGGGACCTTGTGCGCGAAGACCTGTGCATCGTTTCCGACTGCAATGAACCTCCCGCCAGAAATCGCAACTGCAGTTGCTTCGCGCTGGGCAGGGTTCATCGTCGAGACGCGCGCGTTGTGGATGATGAGGTCTGCTGCAGTTGCGGAAGCAGAAGCGTTGTGCGACATGATGCATCCTTTCATCACAAGGCCTGCACCTGCGAGTGCACCGGCCGCGAGAATCTGCCGACGGGTATGGTTGGGCTGCGTGTGGCCGAACTGGGAATTGTTGGACTGATTCGGTTTGTGCATCGAAGACTCCCGGGCAATGTGCGGATCATCCACCTACGGGCACGGTGAGGACGGGGCCTGACTGCTGCAGAGGGCCATCGAGCCGCATGCCGATCAGCGTCCTGAGAAACATGAAAGCCTGCTTGCTCGATGTATCTGTCGCATCGACGTAGAACCATTGATCGCGGTGCAAAATGGCGACCGCCGCGTTGAGAGGCCGCACTGCAGCGGACTTGATGCGAATGAACGGTGATGCAGAGGAAGGCAGCGGGTCTATGCGGGCGATGTGCTGCTCAAGGTGCACGCCCGGAACTTCGACACCATCACCTGCAGCGCGGAGGATCTCGAGTGCGGAGGGCGTTTCGATGTCCACGCCATCTTTCCATGGAGCGCCGACGAGGAATCGCGTGGGGATCGTGGTTGGACCGATTGGATTGGCTGGAGTGCTCACACCGAGTCGTTCAAGAATTGCGGTCGCGTCTTCCGTGTCGCGCGAGCTTGATCCGTGGAGAAGCAGTTCGACATTCCCGCTCGGCTGCACCACTGCATCGAGTTCGCCTCGCTCGCGAAGGACGATGTAGCTCTTGATCACGTCATTGAATGTCTGTTGATCGCCACCCGATGCAAACCTCGGATTCGCAATGCCACTGACCCTGCGGATCAGGATCTGCATCGGCTCAAACTCGGGCGTTGAGAGCCTGCTGAGAAGCATCGCCTGATCGGGACTGATCGGGGCGAGCATGCGTTCGATGAACTGTTCGCCACGCAGGGGAACATACGAGATCGTCGGGTTGTCTTCGTAGGCGACGCCGCCATTGAGCGGGACAAGGTTGCCGTCGTACGTGCTGCGCGGGCCGATACCGGCATTCCCGCCGATGTTCGCGCTGACCTTGACGCTTGCAGTGACGCTGGCGACTGCGAGCATGCCGAACGTCTCGTCGTACCTTTGGCGGACGATGATCGAGAGGATCTGTTCATCCTCGGTCTGGTTGATCACTGCGTTGTACGTTGAGCGACCTGCAGCGAGCGTGGAAGGACCGATTCCAGTGCATGCAGGGAGCGTGAGGAGTGCGAATGCACCTGCACATACAGCGAGAATTCGCGAAGTACGAACAGAGCTCGCAGTACAGGCAACTCGTGCGATCGGCTGTCTCATGCTGCGTTCCCCTTGAGCCAAGGCGCGAATGCACGGGTGAGGAGTGGCATCACGGCCCATGTCAGCCCTGCAACGACGATCGCGTTGATGAGGAGGAACGCAAGCCATGCAGGCCATGACTCGCCCAGCGCACCAACTGCAGTGCTCGCGAGCCAGACCATCGCGTTGACGCCGAGCCACGTGATGACGGCCATCTTCCATCGCGGCGGATCTACAGCAGCGCTGGGGAACCAGCCTTCAAGGCCGTGGAGGTGCTCGACGCGGGGTTCATCGATGAGCATCGGGCGGATGCGATTGAGAAACTCGTGGTATGCAGGCCAGGCACGGAAGTGGTGCCAGTCTTTTTCAGAACGGAAACGAAGGACCGCTGCGTATTCCGTGCCTTCAGGGACTGCTTCATGAATCATGACGCCGAGGTAGCCCGGGTGCTGGATTGCAACCTGAATCCAGCCCCGGACTACTTCGTCAAAGGCCGCGCGGTGCTCGGGCAGGACGTTCCGCACGATGAGGATGTGGAAAGGCCGACCGTCCACCGTTGGCTCCGGGAGAGAGAGAGTGCGGATTGAATATGTACCAGCGAACGGATGAGAATCAGTGGCCGCCTGCAGTGGGCGGGACGTATGCAGGGAGCTTGGTCGGTGCGGTCTTGTGGACCATGGTGTAGGCGTATTCGACACCCACGCCGTACGCACCAAAGTGGGTCTTGGCGACGTCCATGACTGCGTTGTAGGTATCGCGGTGGGCCCAGTCGCGCTGCCACTCGAGCATGGTCGAGAGAGCAGTGACGGGCTTGGCACCTGCCTGGATGACTCGCTTCATGGCGTTGTCGTGCGAGAGCTGGTTGATGTCGCCGCAGCAGTCTTCAACGACGTAGACCTCGTAGCCATCGTGAATCGCCTGAACGGTGGGAAGGGCGACGCAGGTCTCGGTCCAGAGACCTGCAAGGACGATCTTCTTGCGGCCAGACTTCTGGATCGCGGCGACAAAGTTGGTATCGTCCCACGAGTTCATGCTGGTGCGTTCAATGGGGGTGGGGTGGCCGAGCGCTGCGAGGAGCTGGGGCCACGTATTGCCGCTGAAGGCGGTCGATTCGACGGTCGAGAGGACGACAGGGACGTTGAAGATCTTCGCGGCCTTGGCGAGGGCGACGGTGTTGTTGATGACCGTCTGGCGGTCGAAATTCTGGACGCCAAAGAGCATCTGGGGCTGGAAGTCGATCATCGCGACGACGCAGTTGTCGGGCGTGAGAAGACCTTTTTCGCTGAGCTTGGGACGAGTGCCTGCCATTGAGCGATCTCCTTGAGAAGGACCGGGTGCGAGAAGTGCGAGCGTGCAGTATGCCAGACTTGCCGTGGCTGGATCCAGCGGGAAGCCAAGTGAACGCGGCGTGACGCCCTCAATAGAGCTAGGCGGGCGGGGTGGACAGGGGGCGGATGAGCAGCGATGTGATCGTAAAGGCGTACGGAGCCTGTTGACATACTCTGTACCCCAGTCGCGGCAGTCAGGGGTCTTTGAAACGCCCTGCGAGTAGCCGGTCGCGACGGGCGGGCAGTCAGAGCATGGCGGACGCAGAGCACATCACGGGTCATGCAGCAGCGGCTCACGCATCAGGGCATGCATCGGGGCACACCACGCAGGCGGTGCAGCGGTATCTCGTCGACCTGGCAGGCGATTCACCGAGCGAGCCGATCGTTCGGGCGCTGCTCGAGCGGGCTGCAGGGCGGCTGGAATGGCTGTGCGGGACGCTTCTTGTTCGCAATTACCCGAGATTGACGCGTCCGCCGCTGAATCTGCAGACAGAAGAGATGCTGAGTGCAGTGATCGAGCGGCTGCTGAAGGCGATGCGGGAGGTTCACCCCAAGGACGCGCGGCAGTTCTTTGCGCTCGCGACGCGGCACATGCGGTGGGAGCTGAATGACCTGGCCCGCCGCTTAGATGAACAGACGCAGGCAGTGGAACTGCAGGAGGATTTCGTCCCTGCACGAGAGACGAGCGGATCGGTCCTGAGCCCAACTGCAAGGCGGATGTTTGACGCGATCGATGCACTGCCGGAAGAGGAACGCGAGGTGTTCGACCTGGTGCGGATCCAGGGTCTGACGCAGGCGGAAGTGGCGGAGATGCTTCAAGTTTCCGCCAAGACAATTCAGCGGCGGCTGAACCGGAGTTTGGTCCTGCTCACCGAAACGCTTGGCGATCTGCGTCCGCCGGAGGTTGGAAATACGAGAGACGCGGATCGCGATTCGAATAAGAACGAATTGAGTCCGCGAGATTCCGGCACTGCGGGATGAGCCCAGACATGGCTGATCAGGAGACCATCCGACAACTCCTTGAAGAGATCATGGAATCGGGCAAATCGCCCGAAGAGGTCTGCAAGGATCATCCGGAGCTGCTGGAGGAAGTGCAGAGGCGGTGGGACGAGCTGCGTGTCGTGGATCTGCAGATTCAGAACCTGTTTCCGACGCCATCGATTCGTAGTGGATCTGGTGCGGATCGCAAGAAGCGGCCGATCTCGATGTCGGGCGAGTTGCCACGGATTCCGGGGTATGAAGTGCAATCAACGCTCGGCGCGGGCGGCATGGGGATTGTGTACAAGGCGCGGCACCTGACGCTGAATCGTTCGGTTGCGATCAAGATGCTGATTGCAGGGGTGTATGCATCGCCGGTGGAGCTGGAGCGTTTCAAGCGTGAGGCAGAATCGATCGCGACGCTGTGCCATCCGAACATCGTGCAGGTCTTTGATGCAGGTGAGTGGGATGGCAGGCCGTACTTCGTGATGGAGTTCATGGAAGGCGGCACACTCGCGAAGGAGCTTGCAGGGACACCGCGAGCGGCGATGACTGCTGCACGAGACGTAAAGACGCTGGCGGGCGCGGTGGAGCTTGCGCACAACGCAGGGATCGTGCACCGTGATCTCAAGCCTGCGAACATCCTGCTTTCGAACGATGGCACGCTGAAGATCGCGGACTTTGGGATCGCTCGGAGATCTGATGCCACGAGCGATGGGACGATGCTGACATTGACGGGCCTGCGGCTTGGAACGCCGAGCTACATGGCGCCCGAGCAGGCTGCAGGGAGCAAGGCTGCGTTTGCCAATGCAGTGGACGTGTATGCACTGGGCGCAATCCTGTACGAGATGCTGACGGGGCGTCCGCCGTTTCGCGGTGATACGCCTCTCGAGACCGAGCGGCAGGTGATGTTTGATGAGCCGGTCGCGCCGATCCGGCTGAACCCCAGGACGCCGCGCGATCTTCAGACGATCTGTCTCAAGGCGCTCCAGAAAGATGCTTCGCGGAGGTATCCAAGTGCGCGGGAGCTGGCGGACGATCTGGATCGCTTCACGCGCTGCGTGCCGATTCTTGCACGGCCCGTTGGAAGAACAGAGCGTGCGTACAAGTGGGTCCGGAGGCACCCTGCAGCGGCGGGGCTTGCAGGGACGATCGCGGTTGTCATGATCGCGGCGATCGTGATCGGCGTGTGGCTCCAGCAGATCGAGTCTGCACGGCGGACGGAGGTTGTGATCCGGCAGACGGGCGCGAGGAACGTGGTTGAATCGAGCCTGACCGTCGTGCAGCAACTCATGCGGGATAATCGCTGGCAGGAAGCAAGGAACATTCTTGAGCATGCGAGCGAGCGGCTGACTGAAGCAGAATCGCACGAGCTTTCGGAACGGTGGCAGGTCGTGTCGAGCGATCTTGCAGTCGCGAGCGAGCTTGATCGGATCCGGCGGAGTTATCCCGAGCCCAATGAGAACGGGTACAACTACCAGACTGCGTCACGTGCGTATCGCGCGGTGTTCGCATCGATCGGCGCGGGGCTTGAGAATGATGCAGCGCGGGCTGCAGAGAAGATCAAGACCTCCGCGATCAGCGATCAGCTCGTCATCGGGCTCGATAACGCCGCGTTTGTGTCGTATGTCTCGCACGAGCTGCCGATGGTTGAGCACATGCTGGCCATCGCGAGGCTTGTTGCACCCGACCCATGGAGCGATCGGGTCCGGACGCTTGCGAACTGGACGAACAAGGCAGAGCTTGAGAGACTTATGCACGACGCGCTTGAGACGGGGTTCAATCACCCCCTCCAGCAGCTTGTGATTCTCAGTGTTCTGCTTTCGGGCGCTGATGCGCAGCCCAACGCGCTGCGGCTTTTGCGCGAAGCACAGATCAGGAATCCAAGCGATTTTTGGGTGAATCTTGAGCTTGGGAACTCGCTTGATCGCGTGGGAGCGACGCCTGAGGCACTTCAATACTACCGAGCAGCGACCGCGATCAACCCGGGCAACTACGTGATCTGGACGACGATGGGGTCGGTGATGCGGCGGACCGGAGATGCAGTTGGCGCGATCGCGTCGCTTGAGCGTGCAGTGTCGATCAATCCCCAGTACCACACTGCATGGAACATTCTTCTCCTTGCATACGGCGATGCGGAGCTGGAAGAGAGGATGATGGATGCGCTGGGGCGCGCGGAGGCCGCGAACCCGGGCGTACAGAACTTTCGGAGATTGACGTTCCGCATGCAGTCGCACATGGCAATCCGCAAGCAGGATTGGCGGCGTTCGGTCGATGTCATCACGCGCGACATCACCGACATGGACAAGGAACACGGTGACATTCGGTATGAACTGGCTGCAGCAGCGGTGCTGGCGGGCGACGACGCTGCGTACAGCAGTGCAGCGCAGCATGTGATCAATTCAGATCGCGCGACAGGGATTCGCGGGTTTCTTGTTGCACGGACTTTGGTGCTCAAGCCCGGGCCTCTTTCACGATTCGAGATCGCACGCGATGCCTTTGAATCAGAGCGAGAGGCATTCGGGGATCAGCACTGGGCACTGACGCTCCAGGGTGCGATTCGCTACCGGATGGGTGATGCAGCGGGGGCGATCTCGCTCTTTGAGCAGAGCAACATCAAGAGCTCGCATCCGGGGCATCAGATCATCAACTGGGCGTGGCTGGCACTGGCCCATGCAGCGATCGGCGAGAAGGACAAGGCACGCGAGTGGCTGGCCAAGACGCAGGCGTGGATTGATGAACGCGGCGGGAAGATGCCCAGGACCGAAGCAGAGGTTCACCCGCACAACTGGCTTGAGACACTAGTGATCATGCGAGAGGCAAAGGCAGTCCTTGATGCGACGCCCTGAGTGCATTCAGCGACGTGATTCGGTCCGGATGTGAACGCGATCAATCGCAAATGACTGACAAAGTGCCACGACTCGACCTGCGCTGGCGCGTTCGGTGATCAATGCCAACGTATACAGCCGCACGGATGCGACTCAACCTGCCACGTTCACCTTTCGCAGCCGAAGGCTGTTGCTCACCACACTGACGCTGCTCAGCGCCATCGCTGCACTGGCGATCATCGGCGAAAGGAGCCATCCGGTGAGCGGATAGAGCACGCCTGCAGCGATGGGGATCCCGATCACGTTGTAGATGAACGCCCAGAATAGATTCTGGCGGATGGTCCGCATCGTCGCACGTGAGAGGGCGATCGCCTGCGCAACTGCACGGAGGTCGCTTCGCATGAGCGTGATGTCGGATGCAGCGACTGCGATGTCGGTTCCAGAGGCCATCGCGATGCCGACGTGCGCACTTGCAAGTGCAGGTGCATCGTTGATGCCGTCCCCCACCATCGCGACCTGCTCGCCCTTTGCACGGAGTTCTGCGATCACTGCAGCCTTCTGATCGGGAATGACCTGGGCGATGACATCATCGACGCCCACCTTGCTCGCGATCGCCTGAGCGGTCTCGCGGCGATCGCCGGTGAGCATGACGACGCGCAGGCCCTGCGAACGGAGCGATGCGATGGCATCGCGTGATGTCGCTCGCGGCTCATCTGCAACCGCGAGGACGCAGGCCTCGATGCCGTCGATCGCGACGAAGATCGGGGTCGCACCTTGCTCTGCGAACGCATCTGCCTGGCTATTTAGCGTGATCGTGATGCCCGCATCCTGAAGAAGATGCCCTGAGCCAACCAGCACTCTTTGACCTTCAACAACTGCCTCGGCACCCTTTCCTGCAATCGCACGGAAGCCTGTTGGAGCAGTCAATGCAAGCCCGCGATCAACCGCTGCACGAACGATCGCGCCCGCGATCGGGTGCTCGCTTGAACGCTCCAGAGACGCTGCAACGCGGAGTGCTTCGTTCTCGCTGGTCGTTCGTGCAGCCGCGATGCCAACGAGTGCCGGCCTGCCTTGCGTGATCGTGCCGGTTTTGTCAAGCACGATCGTCGTGAGCGATTGTGCTGCTTCGAGTGCCGCGCCGCTCTTGATGAGAATGCCGTGTTCCGCGCCTTTACCGGTGCCGACCATAATTGCAGTGGGTGTCGCGAGACCGAGCGCACACGGGCAGGCGATGATCAGGACGGAGACACCCGCGATGAGTGACATCTCTACGCGGGGGTCTGCAGGGGCGAACATCCACCACGCAGCGACAGTGACCAGCGCGATCACAAGCACGACCGGCACGAACACCGCACTGATCTTGTCTGCCAACCGTGCGATCGGCGCCTTGCTGCCTTGTGCTTCTTCAACAAGACGAGCGATGCGACGGAGTGCGGTTTCGCCGCCGATGCGAGTGACACGCACCTGCAGACCGCCGGTCGTATTCATCGTTCCCGTGAACACATTCTCGCCTCGCGATTTTTCAATGGGAACGCTCTCACCCGTCAGCATCGATTCATCGACCGTGCTCATCCCCTCCACCACCTCGCCATCGACAGGGATGCGTTCGCCGGGACGAATGATCGCGACGTCTCCGACGCGGAGCGACTCGATCCGCACATGCTCTTCGCGGCCATCGCGAATCACACGTGCATGCGGCGGCTCAAGGCTCGCAAGCTTGCCGATCGCTTCGATGGTCTTGCCAGTGGCTCGTGCTTCGAGGTGCTTGCCGAGCAGGATCAGCGTAATGATCGTCGCTGCAGCTTCGTAGTAGACGTGCACTGCATGCGAAGCTGCGGCACCTGCATCGTGCCCTGCGTGCGAGATGCTCAGCGCGGCAGGCGAAGCAGTCGCGGTGAAAAGCTCCGGCCAGAAGGTCGCGATCACGGACGCGACATACGCACTGCCGCTGCCGAGCGCCACCAGCGTGTCCATGTTGGCGGAACGCTGGAGCAAACCCTTCCACGCAGAACGAAAGAACCCTGCACCTGCCCACAGCACCACGGGGGTCGTAAGAACAAGCTGCGCCCACAGCGTCCATCCTCCACGAAGAAGCTCTATGCTGCCATGCGACATCGCGATGACAACCACGGGAAGCGTCAGGATCGCGGCGATGATCAATCGTGTGCGGGAGCTTCGTTCGTGCGCGTGCGCACGGGCGTGCAACTCGTTTTTGCTTGCTGCACGTTTTGCATGCTCATGCTCGCGTGCGACGCCCGCAGTTGCGTCGTGATGATTCGCATCAGGCTTCGGAAGATGCGGTTCAAACCCGAGCCTGCGGACTGCTTCTGCAAGCACATCGGGCTGCGTGACGACCGGGTCGTACTGCACCGTTGCGATCTTGGTGACGAAATTGACCTGCGCGGAGGCAACGCCCGGGCTTTGGCCAAGCTTTCGCTCGATGCGACCTGCACATGCAGCACACGTCATGCCCTCGACGGGCATGTCGAGCCGCTTGGAGAGCGGCTGGCCCTCGTGGTTTTTGCTGTTTGCCGCTGGGGCGCCTGTCGCCACGTCCGTTGCTCCTGGTTCTCGACGCGATCTGCAGTCAGTAGTAATCGCTCTGCGATCAGCGCGAGAGCTTCCCGACCAGTTCCAGTAATTCCGCGATCATCGCGTCGCGCTTCTGGCCGCCGCCCGACATCGCTGCAGATGCACAGTGCGTCACGTGGTTCTTCATCAGGTTCTTCGCGACGGTGTGGAGCGACTCCCGTACTGCAGCGATCTGCGTGATGATGTCGGTGCAGTAGCGTTCATCGTCGATCATCGTCGCGATGCCTCGCACCTGCCCTTCGATGCGGCGGAGCTGCGTGAGGTTCACGGATTTGATCGATGGATCGACGTGGACCGCGTGGCGAGGCACCTCCTTGCCCGCGCTGTTTGCGTTGCTCATACCGCTCGTGCTCAATGAGCACGCACACATCTCCGCACCCGCTGCGGACACTGCAGATGCCTTACGACTTCTGCTCACCGCAGATCTTGAGGCTGTAGGTTGCTTCTTTGTGGCCATGAAAGCTCCGTTGCATGCAAGGTGATGTAAAGCTTCAGAATCCGCCTCACGCCATCGCGAAAGCACCGAACCCTGCATCCTGAATCGCGGCAACTCCACGCTGTGCAGCACCTGGTGCGTGTTCCTTCACGCGGGCCTCTGCGATCTTTACTTCGACGACTTCAAGGCCCTGCACATCTGCCAGAGCACCCTTCACTGCAGCGACGCAGTGCCCGCAGCTCATGCCCTCGATGCGGATGGTCACGGGATCGCGCTGTGTGGCTGACGATGGCTGGGTGCTCATTGCTGATTATACCCCCATGGGGTATATACAGCTGCATGCAACTCGCTTTAGTGTCCAAGAGCAGCCATCCCGTCGATCGCAACCTCGCTTACCTGCTTCGTGCGAAGCCTGCAGTCCGCTGACTGCCGTCTGCTGACTGCAACTTCAAAAGACAAGCGGCCGCACATTCGTGCGGCCGCCTGCAGTGTTCAAGATGTCGAGCGATTCACTCAGCGACGGCGACGGAGGCCGACGAGGCCTGCGAGGCCCGCCAGTGCAGCAGCGCCGGGTGCGGGGATCGCATTGACCGAGACTTCGAGGTTGTCGATGGCGAAGCTCTCATCGCTACCGCCCTGCCAGCCGCTGCCCATGCCCTGGAACTCGATCGTGACCGAGCTTGCAGTGTGGGGAATGGCCATGAGCTCTGCGTCGTTCGTGAGGTCGTAGGCGTAGTCGTTCCAGCTGTTCCAGCCGAAACCGCCTGCACCGAGTGCAGCTTCCGGATAGTTCGTGCTGCCGCTGGCGCTGGCGAAGATGTAGCTCCACACGGTCTGGCCATCGACACGGATGTCGAATGCGTCGGGGCCGGGGCTGCCACCGATACCGTCCCAGCTATCGATGACGCCCAAGAGGAGCTTCATCGAGAGCGAGGTGTGTGCAGGGAGGTTGGTGAGCGTCAGCGTGGTCGCGCTGAACGTGTCGTTGCGCCACAGGTTGTTGCCAAAGCCGTGCGCCGAGAAGCCAGCGGAGCCTTCGATGCCGCCGATGCTGATCTCAGAAGGTGCAGCGCCTTCAAAGTCGTTCGAAAAAACGACCGTGTCCGCCGACGCCATCGCCGTAAGACCTGCCACCGCCACGAGTGCCAACTTGATGTTCATGTCTCTCTCTCTTTTCCTTGCGAGGCGCGCGGAAATCTCCCGTGATCCCCACTGCCTGCGACTTCCATACGCACAACTCTGCAATTTGGATCCGTAAGTGCCAAGCGGCATCAGACTTTGTGAAGCCAAGAGAAGCCGCTCCAGGCTGCATATACAATCCACCCCGGCCAATGACGTCCGGGAATGCACGCGAACAGAACCCGATTGCCGCTTGAGATGTGTTCGGCAAGACCCGATGGGGCCACCGAAACCTTCTCTGGTGGCCCAGAAACCGACTTTCAGGAGTGCACCGCATGTCCTCGGCCGCCACCGTTCCCGTGATCCTCGCCGCCAAGCGCACGCCCGTTGGAAAGTTCTTCGGCGGGCTGTCGAAGGTTCCTTCGCCGGTTATCGGCTCGTATGCGATCAAGGCCGCGCTCGATGCAGTGGGCGGCGTTGAGAAGGTCGGCTCACAGGTTGATGAAGCGATCTTCGGCTGCGTGCTCCAGGCTGGTCTTGGCCAGAACCCTGCACGCCAGGCGGGCCTCAAGGCAGGCCTGCCCGACACGCTCTCTGCAAAGACGATCAACAAGGTCTGCGGCTCGGGCCTTGAAGCAGTGATGATGGCTGCACAGACGATCAAGGCGGGCGACAACTCGCTCGTGGTCGCGGGCGGCTTTGAGAACATGACTGCAGCACCCCACTTCTCGCGCGTCCGCGAGGGCGTGAAGTACGGCCCCGCGACGATGGAAGACCACATGGCCTACGACGGCCTGCGGTGTGCCTTTGAGAACTGGGCGATGGGCTGTGCAGCAGATCACATCGCCAAGAAGTACGAGATCTCGCGGGCAGAGCAGGACCGCTTCAGTGTGCAGTCGCACGCACGTGCAGCCGAGGCGTGGAAGAACGGCTTCTTCAAGGATGAAGTCGTTGCACTCACCGGCGAGCAGTGCCTCGACAAGCGTTCGCCCGGCATCAGCACCGACGAAGGCATCCGCGGCGACACGACACTCGAATCAGTCGGCAAGCTCCGCCCCGTCTTCGGTGCAGACGGCACGGTGACCGCGGCCAACGCGTCGCAGATCTCGGATGGCGCAGCCACGATCGTTGTTTCGTCGCTCGCCAAGGCAGAGCAGCTCGGCGTCAAGCCGATCGCCAAGATCATCGCGTACGCCACCAGCGGCGTTTCGCCCAAGGACATCTTCGCTGCACCGATCACCGGTGTGCAGCAGGTGCTGGCGAAGGCAGGCCTCACGCTCAACGACATCGATCTCTTCGAGCTCAACGAAGCCTTCGCTGCACAGGCACTGTGCAACGCCAAGGCACTGGGCATCCCCGAATCCAAGCTCAACATCGCAGGCGGCGCGATTGCGATCGGCCATCCTATCGGCGGCTCGGGTGCACGCGTCCTCACGACGCTGATCCACCAGCTCAAGCGAACCGGCGGCAAGCGCGGCGTTGCAGGGCTGTGCCTGGGTGGTGGGAACTCGGTGGCGATGGTGGTTGAGGTTTGAGAGGAAGCAGCTGGCGGATAGCTGCTGGCGGCTGGCACGAGAGAAGCAGTGAAGTTGACGGCCTTGGGTTGATGCCCAGGGCCGTTTTTGTATTCCTGATGCGCAATGGAATTCTTGACAGTGAAATGACGACAAAAAATCGCAAGATATGAAATGGCTGCCGACTCGACGAATCACTCGTCACTATGCAAGTGAGGAAACGATTTGGGGTCGAAAAAACATAGACGGCACCATGAATATGAAGATAGACGCTGCCGACTGTCGAAACTCCAATACTCGCTTCTGGCTAATAAACTCACGGCTGGCCCATCGGTCAGCCGTGAGTTGCAGGTGCATTAAATTGCCAACTTAGGCCCCATACCGGATCCAGGAGCAGAGCTACAAACGACCCTCACTCCCGGAGCAAAGGGCTCCACATAATCGGAGAAGAGCGTCCACAGCTGCTTGCATGCACGCGTCTTATCTGCACGCTCGAAGAAGGCCTTGATCGCCAAGAACCCCTTTGCTTGGTCATAGGCCTCGACCACCACTTCGCGATCTACGTGCGAGTCTTCCAGAATCCAAAAACTGCCTCCACCACCCGACGAGATCTCAACAGACCTTGACTTATCAGTGTTGAGGGTGCTCACTGCGACACCGAGCTTGTGCCACTCTTCCACGATGCGGTCAACCTCGGAGCGATCATCGCTCGACGAGTGCAGAATGATGAGGGTGATCCGCGTGCGACGCTCCTTCTCCCCTACACCCGCCGCCTTTGCTTGAACGATGCGCGTGAAACGTGCAGAAGCATTCATCAGATGCGATCTCGCAACCTTTGGCGCCAGCACGGCTGATGCAGTTTCGCTCGCTTCGAGAAGATCTTCGAAGATACGATTGGCAGCCTGAGCCTCTGCGTGAAGTTCACGGTTCGCGAGCGAGCCGAACGACCCCGCGATCCTCTCAAACTGATCTCGCACCCACCTACGATACGTTTCGTTCACAACCGCGCCAGCGCGGCTAAAAATATCGTTGAGCTGCCCGATGCTTTTGTCCCATGCCGAATGTGGAGAGGCGAACAGGGAGCTTCCGACAGTGTTGTGACGCTTGCCAAGTTCCATGACCGTGATGGACGCGATCGCAGCCAGGCCTGCAACTCCAGCACCCGCAACTGCCCAAGCTGCGCTGTCGCGAGCTACCACGACCGCTCCAGCCCCCACTGCAGCAACAATCTGCAGCGCTCTCGTCACTCCCCACACATTAACACCCGTACCTGTAGCGAAACTCTGGTGATTACCGCCGCCCTCATCTGAGACGCCGACACGACCAGAAACGCTGCTCATCTGTTCAACTCCCTGAACGACGGGGAGAAGGCAACACGCCTCTTTCCCATCTCACAAAACAGTAGACAGCAAGTATCTATAGTGCAAGCTTGTTTGTGATTATAATGTTTCGTAAGAGATCCGTACGCATGCTCGTATTGCGATACATTTTACGCGTTAGTGGCAGTACGATCGACGCCCAATCGAAATACGTACGATTTTATGTTCGCCAACTTCGAGGCGTGAACTTACCCAAAACCTCACGGATGCCGTGCGCCGAATAACGGGCCTTAGGCATCCTTTATTGACGCGAATACACAGTTATTCAAGGTTAAAACCATGGCGCATGCGTATCCATGGACGGGCATACGCCGCCGATTCGATATCTCGCTGAAACGATCGCCGAGATTCCACAAGGATTCGAGATTTTGCTGCCGTAGCGGCTTGAGTGCATAGTGCATCGTCGTCAAACGACATTTTGCACACTGTTACACAGACATCATCACGAGCGATAGAGGCAAACACCACTTATATATGTTCTACACCTCACTCTACCTCACCCCCTCCGGCCTGAAAAACACGATCGTTCCCGTGCTCTGCTTCACGTCGATGTCCCACAGGCCCACGCCCTTGCCGTTGGGTGGTGCGTTCTGATGGATCACGGTGATCTGGCCGTTGCCTCGGTTTTTCCAGAGGATGGCGCTGTGGTGGTCGCTGCCGAAGCTGGGGGATGAGAACTTTTCGAACTGGATCAAATCGCCGGGGATTGCTTTTTCGAGCGGAACGACCTCGCCGAAGACGTAGATGTCGCGGCGATGTGCACCTGCCATCTCCATCGCACGGTTGACGAAGTTCCAGCAGTCGCCGCTGCTGAATGATTCGCCCGCGAGCGAATTTGCGAAGCGGTAGATCCGTGCGTTGAGCTCGGGAAGCTTGCGTGCAACTGCTTCGACCTCTGCACGCCCCTTGGCGATCTTTACTGCACGTTCGCGGTGTTCTTTCACGCGCTCGCGCGAGGCAATGGGGGCGCCGGATTCGACCAGCCGATCTGCAAGCACGGGCGAACCATCAAAGACGAGCTTCGACGACGAGCTGTCCGTGCCATCTTCGAACTTCCAGTACGCGACGAGGCCCTGCTCATCACCCTTGAGCGTGCGATACAAGTCTGCCTTTGATCTGCACGGGCGTTCGGGCGATCTTCCAGATGCGAAGCTCATCGATCTCGCCCTTGAAACCCTCTGCACCGATGCGGAGCTGTGCTTCAGGATCAAACGCAAGAGCAGGAGGTTTCTCACCTGCAGCGAGCTGCTTCACCTCGCGTGCAGCGACTTCAACGCCGTCGATGATCAGCGAGACCTTGCCCGCTCCATACACCGCTGCGTAATGGTGCCATTGATCGCGATACCACGTGCTAAGGATCGAATCGGGGAGCGTCTTGAGCGATTGATCCCACCAGCGCCACTGCACGCAGCCGTAGCCGGATTGACTCGCGGCAAAGAGCCAGCCGGGCTTCTCCCAGTGTGCGAGCTTTCGAACAAACTGTGCATGCTCGGACTGCGGACCGTCCACGCGTGCCCAGAACTCGATGGTCATCTCGGTAGCTTCAAGCACAGGTGAGTGCTTGACGACCAGTTCGCCGTGCGTTTCATCAAATCGAACCGCTTTGCCCGGGCCATCTGCAGCGATTGCAGGAGAAGGGTGCAGCGCGAGCAGGCATGAGACCCTCAACACGATTGAAATGTTCATCCATTGCAGCCTGCACAACTCTCGGCCTGCACACCCGTTCATGCTGCACCCCTCGCGCGATTGCTCATCGTTCGCAAGCAAAACCGAGAAAAGCGTACCGCACGGAACGAGAGAGCGATGTCACGGGAACGTCACGGCTTGTGCACACCTGCCATCAGGACTCTATTCTGAGAATCCTGATGCTCCTTGCTGCCCGCTGCTGTACAAAATCACCCGCCCTGCAGCCACGCACACACATCCGCGACGTCCTGCATGTTGTCGCTCTTGTGCCAACGTTCCGTGAACGTTCGATCATCGCCAATGTCATCGCTGTAGGCCACGCGGCGGCCGTCTGAAGTGAAGACTGCAGCGGGTGGGCCGGACTGCAGGCCGCCTGCAGGAACTTCGTACTCGACGACGAGGACCGTGCCGTTCTGGGTCGCGACTGCAAACGCACGCCGGACCTGGACCTTGCGCTCGCAGACTTCCATCAGCGTTTCGAATCTCGATGCAGTGCTGAGCGGGTGTGCATCGAGCACAAAATACACCGCGATGGCCACGATCGCCATGGAGACGATGACCACGATCAGCGGCTTGAGTGCGATTCGACGAGCTGTCGATTCCGGCTGATCCACGCTCGGAAGTCCTCTCCCTTTTGACACCAACACACCCGAACCAAATCAATCGAACCAACCCATTCACACGAATCCTACTGCACTATTCGCAGGTAAAAACTACCTGCATCCACTCAAACGCTTCAACCAAAGACACGCACGAACGCTTGGTTCGGAAATACCTTCCGAGCGTATCCCTGCACGGGTCCTCGCAGCTTGGAAAGCCATCCGGAAACTCCACCACGCTTCACGGCTTCGCCGCATCCTGCACATTCCATTCAACCCTACGCAGTTCTGCACCCCATAACCGTGCCGAAGGCTGGAAATTCCGCTCGCCATGCAGGCCCGATTCGTGTACGGTAACTGCACGCGAAAAGAGCCGGAGACTCCAGTGGCACAGGCCGGAAAACTCACTGCACTCCTGACTGCAGCCAGGCAGGACGGCGATCCCGCCGGTCGCGAGCGTGCATTCGCGGAACTTCTTCGCCTCCTGACCATCTTCGTCCGTGCAGGGATGGGTGATGGGCTGCGCAAGCACCGCGAGTCGGTCGACATCTGCCAGTCGGTCGCCAAGTCGTTCGTCGCGGACCTGCGCGATGGGAGGCTTGAGTTCCCGACCGAGGCTGCACTGATTGCGTATCTCCAGCAGGTGGTCAGGACCAAGCTCGCGCAGGCAGCGAGGCACGACCGTGCACGCAAGCGCGGGGGCGACGTCGCGGTCCGCCCGCTCGATGGCGGGTCGCTCGAGTTTGCTGCAGTTGATCAGGCAGCTGCAGTTGAACCAACGGCCAGTGCACAGCTTGCAGGGCGTGAATACTCCAAGAAGGTGCTCGCAGACCTAGATGCAGAGGAGCGAGACCTGATCCGGCTGCGGCAATCAGGCCTTGAGTGGGACGACATTGCACAGCGACTTGGCAAGTCCCCCGCTGCTGTGCGAAAGACATGGAGCAGGTTACAGCAGCGGCTTGAGGGGCTGGATGCGAGCGCGGCGGAGTCGGGGAGCTGATCGACGGCGCTCAAACAGCGATACCAGTAGGACATGATTCATCGTCGCCAACAGCGGTATCGCCTTCTGAACCGCATACTCGCATAGAAGCGTTCAGTTCTCTCGCTCTGCATCCGTCGCGCGGCGAAGTGCATCCTTCTCGCGCTCGGTAAGGCTTGCGAGCCCCTCTGCACGGAGTTTGTCGAGAATGCGATTGATCTCTGCTTCGGTCGGTGGCGCAGTGCCCGTGACCTTGGCAAAGAAGCCCGGTTCCTTCTTTGCAGAAGGCTTGGGGCCGCGATTCATCACAGGCCGCTTGGGAGATGATTTTCGCGAATCACTGAAGACGTCAAAGAAGTCGGTCAGGAGGTGCGTTCGCCTGATGAAGAACCACCCTGCCAATGCGCCGCCGATGTGCGCAGCTTCGCCGCCTGCATTGTCGGTCCCCATCAGCAGCGAGATCAGCGCGATCGCGACGTACCCGTACGCGAACGTCCTGAGCTTCATCGGGATCGGGGGGAAGATGAGCTGGATTTCCGCGTTTGGCGCGAGGTACGCGCCCGCGATGATGACGCCAAAGACCCCCGCAGATGCGCCGAGCAACGGCGACTTTGAGAGCATCGTCGTCCCATCCGGCGGGTAGAGCAGGCCGGGGATGTTCATGACATTCATGCCTGCCGCTGCAGTGCCCATGAAGTTCAGGAGGAGGTACATGAGCGCGCCGAAGATGCCGCACACGAGATAGAACGCTGCGTACTTCTTGAAACCCAGTGAACGCTCCACCATCGCGCCAAAGAAGTAGAGGCCGAGCATGTTGAACAGGATGTGCATCACGTCGGCGTGGAGGAACTGGAACGTGATGACGCGCCAGAACTCCAGCTTGTAGATCGCGTGGAACGACGAGAAGTACCCGAACTCAAAGATGTACTTGCCCAGCGTGGTCTGCGTGAACGCCTGGATCACGAAGACCGCGACGTTGATGATGATGATCCACGTGTTGAACGAGACCAGACGGAAATCCCGCCCGAAGCCTCGGGGCTGGTTGTATCCGTCGTCGTATCTCCGGTCGGCGATACCCATGTGTGGTCAGATCTCCGTGGCCGAACGCATAAACCCTCCCGCGTTCTGGCTGCCAACTTTACACACCATCCAGCAGTCCCTTACGCACTGCCCAAAGTATGGTGAGCATTGATTTTGCGTCTTGAAGCTCCCCGCGATCAATGATCCCCGCAAGCTTTGACGTCCCAAGAACCTCGACGGTGATGCGTTCATCGTCTTCAAGGTCCTGCGTCGTCGCCTCCAGCCCGGTCGCAACGTACGCCCACATCTGTTCATCGGACAATCCGGGCGATGTGTAATAGGAACCCAGGAGCGTCAGCGACTTTGCACGGTACCCGGTCTCTTCGATCAGTTCTCTACCTGCAGTAAGCTCCGGTGGTTCGCCCGGTTCGCGGGTTCCTGCAGGGAGTTCGAGGAGGTTGGTCCCTGCAGGGATCCGGTTGTTCCGGATCAGGACCACACGGGTTTCGTTCCCCTGCTCCTGAAGGATCGGGAGGATGACGACTGCACCGGGGTGACGTATTACCTGCCGTTCCAGCATCTTGCCCCCCTGGCCGGGGTACTCGACGCGCTCAAAGTCGAACTTCGCACCCCGATAAAGGGTAGTTCGAGTCACAGCCGGGCCTTGGTCGGGTGTACGATTGCCCGTCTGGTTCATCGGCAAGGATACTCACGTCATGACGACGGCAGGTCAACCTGGGGAGCACGCTCGCCCCGCACAAGGTGCGGGGCCGCTCATCCGTCTCGTCGACGTCCATAAGTCCTTCGGACCCCAGCGGGTTCTTGATGGCATGAACCTCGACATCTACCCCGGGCAGACGACGGTGGTCCTGGGCCCCTCTGGCACCGGCAAGTCGGTCATGCTCAAGCACATCGTCGGGCTCCTTCGCCCCGACAGCGGGCAGGTGCTCTTTGACGGTCAGCGGACTGATGAACTCAGCGAACGCCAGTTCAAGCCGATCAGGCTTCAGATCGGGCTTCTCTTCCAGATGGGCGCGCTCTTTGACTCGATGACCGTCGAAGAGAACCTTGAATTCCCGATGATCGAGCACACCGACTGGCCCGAAGACAAGCGCCGCGAACGCGCTGCGGATGCGCTCGACATGGTCGACCTCGCGGGCGTCCAGGAAAAGCTGCCGTCGCAGCTCTCGGGCGGGCAGAAGAAGCGCGTCGCGCTCGCGCGGGCGATCGTGCTCCAGCCCCGGGTCGTTCTGTACGACGAACCAACGACGGGGCTTGATCCGATCCGCTCGGACGGCATCAACGAACTGATCATCAAGCTCAAGAAGAAGATGAACGTGACGAGCATCGTGGTGACGCACGATCTTGTCTCTGCACGAAAGGTCTCTGACCGCGTGGTGATGCTCCTGGGCGGCAAGGTCGTTGCGGACGGGACGTATTCACAGCTTGAGCGCAGCAGCGACAGGCATGTCCAGCACTTCCTCCTGGGGCAGTACAATCGCGAGGAAGACACGGCGACCGAATCGCTGTCGGTCGGTCAGCGACCGCCGTTGTCGGAAGTGGTTTGAAACGCAATCGCATAGGCGAGGCTTTAAGGAAGCCCGGTCACGAGCACCGGGCGGGCAGGGGTCATGAAAGGTGCATCGCGGGATTTTCTGACGGGGCTGGTGGCGCTTGCAGGCCTTGCGGGCCTGGCTGCTCTCCTCTTCATCTTCGGTGAAGTCCGAAACGTCCTGGCAAAGACGTACGAGTTTGAGCTGCGCGTCGATCAGGCTGCAGGCCTGCGTCCGACGTCGGACGTTGCCATGCAGGGCGTGCGGATCGGCACGGTCGTTTCGATCAGCAACGCCTACGAGGATCCGCAGCACGGCGTGAACGTGCGCGTGAAGGTCCAGGGTGATGTGAAGATCCCCCGCAACTTCAAGCTCTATCTCGACAAGGGCTTTGTCGGCGATGCAGTGCTGGATTTCCAGATCCCGCCGGGCACCTCGCTCGAAGCTTCCAACCTGATCCAGAAGGGCGAGGTTCTTCCTGGGACCATGACCGTCGACAGCCTTTTCCGTCGCGTCGAAGAGGCGATGGCAGAGCCGCTCGAACGCATCGGCAACGCTGCAGACAGCATCGGCTCGCTCTCCAAGAAGGCAGAGGACTTCTTTGAACACCGCACCGTCGCGGATGTTGAGGCAGGCAAGGCGCCGAACCTCTGGAGCACGGTCCAGCGCGTCGATATCGCGCTTGCAGGT
>JAESFU010000278.1_pt1 | contig 46372 bp, 46 predicted proteins | sample 9269461 | NCBI WGS metagenome assembly JAESFU01 (sample SAMN14502556, study PRJNA617107) | algae metagenome | isolation source: Stenomitos rutilans HA7619-LM2 and co-occurring heterotrophs from cave walls | place: USA: Waikapalae cave, Hawaii | collected 2009-07-28
AGGGCATGGATCTCTATTTCGAGCGCCATGACGGCGAGGCGACCACCATCGAAGCCTTCATCAAGGTGTTCGAGGACTCTTCGGGCCAGAACCTGCAGCACTTCCAGCAGTGGTACCTGCAGGCCGGCACGCCCGAACTGGCGGTCACCGACAGCTATGATGCCGCCAGCCAGACCTACACGCTCGAGCTGACGCAGACCAATCCGCCGACGCCGGGCCAGCCCGACAAGCATCCGCTGGTGCTGCCGATCAAGTTCGGGCTCATCGGCCCCAATGGCAGCCCGATGGGCTGGGATGGCGTATCGGGTGCCGAGGTGCGCGATGACCTGATCGTCTTCGATACGTCGAAGGCCAAGGTCACGTTCACCGGCATTCCCAACAAGCCGGTGCCCTCGCTGCTGCGCGGCTTCTCGGCGCCGGTGAAGCTCACCACCAGCGCGACCGAAGCCGACCAGCTCTTCCTCGCCCGCCACGATTCCGACCCGTTCAACCGCTGGCAGTCGCTGCAGGATGTGTCGCTGAAGCTGATGCTCGACGCGGTGGGGGGCAAAGCCTGGAACGACGGACAGGTCGCGGCGCTCGCCGAGGCGTTGCAGGAGACGCTCGATTCCAAGGAACTCGACCCGGCCTTCAAGGCGCTGGCGCTGGGGATGCCGAACGAGCAGACCATCGCCCGCGCCATCGGCCACGATGTCGATCCGGACCGGATCCATACGGTGCGCGGCGAGCTGATCAAGGCGATCGTCGGGCGTATCGCGCCGACGCTGGAAAAGGTCTACCTCACCAATGACAGCCGCCTCGCCTACTCGCCCGACTTCAAGCAGACCGGCCGCCGGTCGATGAAGAACACGGCGCTGGCCCTGCTGGTCGCCGGCAGTGCGGCGGGCGCGGACAAGCTGGCGCGCGAGCAATATCAGCGGGCGCTCAACATGACGGACCGGCTCTCGGCCCTGAACACGGTGGTCCATGCCTGGACGCCGGATGCACAGGCGCTGCTGGGCGATTTCCGCACCATGTACACCGCCGATCCGCTGGTGCTCGACAAGTGGCTGGCGCTCAACGCCGTCGCCCCGGACGAGGGCGTCGTCGATCGGCTCCGGGCCATCCTCGCCTCCCCGGAGTTTCCGCAGAACAACCCCAACCGGCTGCGCGCCCTCCTCGCCACCTTCGGCATGAACAACACGACGCAGTTCGCCCGGGCCGACGGCGCCGGCTTCCGCTTCCTCGCCGAGTTCGTCGGCGACGTCGACAAGCGCAACCCGCAGGTCGCGGCGCGCGTGCTGACGGCGTTCCGCGTATGGCGGAGCTACGAGGCCGGCCGGCGCGCCGAGGCAGAGAAGGCGCTGGTCTCGCTCAAGGAGTCCGGGACGCTCAGCCGCAACACGGGGGATATCCTGGAGCGGACGCTGGCGGGGTGAGGTCAAGAATTACCTCGCTTCTTGCAACTCCCACCAGCTGTCACCCCTGCGAAGGCAGGGGTCCAACTCACAGCCCGCGCCGGCTGACACTTGGATCCCTGCCTTCGCAGGGATGACAGCCGGTGGGTGTGTCACCAGCGCCGCGGCCACGCCTTGGCCATCATGGTTAACGACCCCTTACCGTTAGAAGAATTTTTCTTCTGCCGCTAAGTGATTCAGCCGACTCATGAATTCGGCCTTCGCCGCCACTGCCGCCGGAATCGCCTCTGGACAGTGACGGCGAACCAGATTCAAAGTCCTGTCACTGGGCAAATCACTGGGTCATCCCAATCACATAGGCGGAGAAGTTGATGCGGCCGACGGAGCAATCCGGCGACGATGCGATGCGATTCCGTGCGTCATCCAACCAGCCCGGCTGGTTGCGGCGCACGACCATCGCCATGCTGGAGCGGCTGCTCGAAAAGCTCCGCCCGGCCGCTGCCATCGACAGCTCCACGGCCCTCATCGAAACCATGCCGTTCGGGGTCGCCTGCTGGGGCGCCGATGCGAAGCTCGTCGCCAGCAATTCTCGCTTCGCCGAGCGGCTGCGGGTCGATGAGCTGGCGAGCGGCGCCGCCTACCACGATGTGGTGAAGTCGCTCGCGCATGGCGGTTACATGCAGTCGATGCGCGAGGACAGCGAGAACCGGCTGCTGGAACTGCATCGCGAGGATGGCTCGACCCTCCTCATCGAGGAACGCCCGCTTGCCGGCTCCGGCTTCGTTACCCTGGTGATGGATGTCACCGAGAGCCGCCGCACCAACCAGCTCCTGACCTCGATCCGCGAGGAGCAGCGCCTCCTCGCCCGTCGCTACCACGAGGAAAAGCTGCGGGCCGAGGCGGCCAGCCGGTCCAAGACCAGCTTCCTCGCCCATCTCAGCCACGATATCCGCACCCCGCTCAACCACATTATCGGCTTTGCCGACATGATGCGGCAGCAGCCCTTCGGCCCGCTCGGCGACGCGAAATACCTGAGCTATGTCGAGGCGGTGAAAAGCTCGGGCGAGCGCCTGCTCGGGTTTTTCGGCTCGATCCTCGAGCTTGCCGAGCTCGAGGGCGGCCGGCGTTCGCTGAAGAGCGACCGGTTCACCGCCGACGACCTGCTGCTCGGCGTGTTCCGCCGCTTCACCGGGCTCGCCCAGCAGGCGGGTGTCACCCTCGGCCTCGGCGGCCCGTGCGATGCGCTGCTCACCGCGGATCGCTTCGCGCTCGAACGCATGGTCGCGAACCTCGTCGAGAACGCGGTGCGCTTCACCCCGCGCGGCGGCAAGATCACGCTCGCCGCCTATGCCGCGGCTGATGGCGTGGTGCTCGAGATCACCGATACCGGCATCGGCATGAGCCAGGAGCGGCTCGAGACCCTGTCGCAGCCCTTCGTCTTCGGCGACGCCGCCCTCACCCGTGACCGCGAAGGCGCGGGGCTCGGCATCGCCATCGCCCGCGCCATCGCCGAGCTCTCGGGTGGCCACCTTGCCATCGACAGCCGCCAGGGGCTGGGCACCACGGTCGCGGTCAGCCTGCCATTGCTGGTCGAAGAAGAGGCAAAGGCTGCCTGAATCATAAGACGTATGATGTCTTCAGGCTGCGTTCAGTCGCACGCGGCTATCTCCTCCCCACGTTGTGAGGAGACAGACATGCCGTTTTTCATCGATTCCGTGCTGGCGCGCATCGCCATGATGAGCGAGGGGCAAGGCGAACTGCCGCGTCGGCAGGAGCGCGCACCCATGCTCACCGAGCTCGATCTGATATTCGCCGAGCGTCGGGGCAAGGATCGCCGGCAGGCCGAACGCATGCTGATGCGCAACTGGCGCTAGCGTCCGGCCGCCACCCTTACGAGGGGTCGAAAGTGGTGCGCCAGCGCCCGTCGCTGTAGATCTGTATCGTGTAGCGGCCGCTCATGGTCTGTCGCGTACCCCGATAGACCAACGAGAAGCGCAACTGGCAGACGAGCTTGTCCGCGGTTGCGCGTATCGTTTCGGCGCGGGTGATCTTGATGCCGTTGGTGCCTCGCAGCGTCCGGCCGCCGCCGTTGTCGAAGCGCAGTCCCTTGGCGGATTCGAGAATGTCGGCGATCGTCTTCGGATCGTCGCAGCGGGTGCTCTTGAAGCTCCCGTACCTGGTCCAGTCTACCTCGGCCATGGCCGGTGTCGACAAAAGCGCAGTCAGCGCCAGAACGGCGAGTGCAATACGCAAAGCAATACCCCCAAAATATCCCTGCCGGCACAGTAGAGGCGCGCGCCAATAGTTGCATCGGCTTTCACGGGGTGGGGTAAACGCCCGGTCAGCCGAGTGTCCGCGCCTTCTCGTACCAGGCCGCCGCGGCAGCGCCGACCTCGGCCTCCATGCCACCGATCTCGTCTGCCAGCCGATCAAAGGTCGGCATGTTGGTGCGTTGCGCCAGCAGTTCGTGGAAAGCCGGTGTCCACCCCTCATCCTTGAAGGGATCGGCGAGCGCGGCGCTCATCACCTGCAGCACGGTCGAATAGAGCTCGAGGATTTCGGCGAGCCGCAGGCCTTCCGGCACGAGCCCGGTTTCGGCCAACCGGCGCAGCACCACGCCCGTCGTCGCCTGCGGCGCCGCCACGGTTGCGCCGGCGACCAGCTGTGCTGACTGGGCGATGAACTCGAGATCGACCAGCCCGCCGGCTGCGAGCTTGAGGTCGAAACGGTGGCGCGGGGGGCGTTCCTTCGTCATCAGCGCCCGCATTGCCAGCACGTCGTCGATGGTCTTGGGCACGTCGCGCGGACGCGCCAGGGTTGCGGCGATGGCGGCCTCGACATCGGCGCTCAGGTCGCCATCGGCATAGACCATGCGGGCGCGGCTCAGCGCCAGGTGCTCCCAGGTCCAGGCGCTCTGCTCGTGATACTGAACGAACCCCTTGAGGCTCGTCGCCAGCGGCCCGGCATTGCCGGAGGGGCGAAGGCGCATGTCGGCCTCATAGAGCACGCCCTCCGAGGTCGGCGCGCTCACCGCCGCGATCAGGCGTTGAGTCAGCCGGGCGAAATACTGGCTTGCCGCCAAAGGCTTTTCGCCGTCCGACTCGTCGGCGCCGGCAAGGTCGTAGAGCATGATGAAATCGAGATCGGAGCGCGCGGTCATCTCTCGGCTCGCCATCTTGCCGAAGGCGAGCAGCCCGACCCGCGCGCCCGGCACGACGCCATGCCGCCGCTCGAATTCGCGCCGCACCGCATCGAAGAGCTTTGCCAGCAGGGCTTCGGCCAGCGTCGTGAACTGCTCGCCGGCGCGCGTCGCGTCGATCGTTCCGGCGAGGAGGCCGGCCGCGATAAGGAACATCTGCTCCTGGCCGATGATGCGGGCGCGGTCGATCACCTCCTGGTAGTCGCGCGCCTCGGCGAAGAAGGCCTCGATCTTGCCCAGCAGCACTTCGCGACGGCGCACATCGTCGGCGAAGGCGGGGTCGATCAGCCCGTCCATCACATGGGCGCGGTGGATCACCGCGTCGGCCATGCGCGGGGCAGACGCCATCAGCGCGACCAGCAGGGTGCGGAGGTTCTCGTGGTTGCGCAGCAGCGAGAAGAGCTGCACGCCCGAGGGCAGCCGCGACAGGAAGTCGTCGAAGCGGCGCAGGGCGTCGTCCGGGTTACCCGCCCCCGCCACGGTCGAAAGCAGCGCCGGCAGCAGCTCGGTGAGATGGGCGCGAGCAGCGGCGGCGCGGGTCGCGGCATAGCCGCCATAGTGCCACTTCTTCACCGTTTCGATGGCGCGCGATGGTTCCTTGAACCCCATCCGGCTCAGCGTCTCGACCGTCTCCGGATCGTCGTCCGATCCGGTGAAGACGAGGCTGCCTTCCACTGCCGCGAGGCTCTCGCCCTCGGCGAAGAGGTCGGAGTAATAGCCGACAACCTGATTCAACGCGCGGCGGTAAACCGTTTCAAACGTTGACAGATCCATACCCATCAGCGTCGCAATAGTGCGTACGCCCGCCTCGTCCTCGGGCATCACGTGGGTCTGCTCGTCGCGCAGCATCTGAAGCCGGTTTTCGACCGCGCGCAGGAACCAGTAGATGCGCGTCAGGTCCTCGGCGGCGCGCTTCGAAATCCAGTTCGCCGCCGCCAGCGCCGCCAGCGCCTCGGCCGTCGGCTTCACCCGCAGGGTCACGTCACGGCCGCCGGCGATCAGCTGCTGGGTCTGGGTGAAGAACTCGATTTCGCGGATGCCACCGAGCCCGAGCTTCACGTTGTGCCCGGCCACGCGCACATCGCCGACGTTCTTGGCGATATTGATCTGGCGCTTCATCGCCTGGATATCGGCAATGGTCGCGAAATCGAGGTGCCGGCGCCAGACATAGGGCGCGAGCTCTTTGAGGAAGGCCACGCCGGTGGCGAGATCGCCGGCACAGGGCCGCGCCTTGATCCAGGCCGCCCGTTCCCAGTTCTGGCCGCGGCTTTCGTAATAGGCGAGCGCCGCCTCGATCGGCAGCGCAACGGGGGTCGCGCCGGGGTCGGGGCGCAGGCGCAGGTCGGTGCGGAAGACGTAGCCGTTGGCGGTGCGGTCCTGCATCAGCCCCGCGAGCTTCTGGACAATGCGGGTGAAGAACTTCGTCTCTTCGCCCGGCTCGCTCGTTCCGGCCTTGTCCGGATCGAAGAAGGCGACGATGTCGATGTCGCTGGAATAGTTGAGTTCGCGGCCACCGTGCTTGCCCAGCGCGAACAGCGCCAGCCCGCAGTCGTCGGCGGTCTTGCTCGTCTGTCCGCGCCCGGCGGCGAGCCGCATCAGCACGGAGAGGCCGGCATGCAGGGCCGCATCGGCGAGATCGGAGAGTGCCGCGGTCGATTGCGCCGTGGTCCAGCTGCCGGTGACCTCCGAGAAGGCGGCGAGCAGCGCCACACGGCCCTTGGCGATGCGCAGTTCGCGACCGATGGATTCCTCGTCGGCTGCCGTGGCTCCGGCCTCTCGTACCGCATCGAGCAGCGCCGCGAGCGCGTCGTCGGGCGGCAGCACGCGCGCTGCGGCAAACCAGTCGGCGTGGCGCTCGGCCAAGTCGCGCAGATATGGGGCGCCCTGCAGCAGGGTTTCGAGCGAGACGGTCATATGCGAGGCATAACCGCCTGCGCGTTTGTTGTCAGTATGTGCCTGATCTGCACTGGATTTATGCAAAGGCGCAGCTATTTTGCCGCGTCCTCACGCTCCCGGTCCTGTCATGCGCCTCGCGATTGCCGCTCTTGCCGTCCTCACCCTCGGCATGGGTGCCGTTTCCGCCGCCGAACTCGGCGGCATGGGTGCCACCATCTTCGGCAACAGTTTCAACTTCAAGCAGGCCAACCTGCCCAAGGCGCCGGTTGGCTCCGTGAAGGTCGGAAAGCTCGACGTCACGCTGCAGCGGACCAAACTCAAGGACATCCAGAAGGCCTTTGGCGGCACGCTCCAGACCGAGGGTGAGGGCGGCGCCCGTGCCGACTGGATCTGCTACACCACCGATGGCGCCAATGTGTGGTTCATCGCCAATGCGCTGGGCGGGCATGAATTCGTGATGATGATCGCCGCCGAAGCCGGCAAGCCCGCCAAGGGCTGCGACGCCGCGCCGGCCGATTTCGCCCTCCCCGCCTTCGGCATTCCGAGCCTCGGGGCGACGACGGCTGAGCTGAAGGAAACCTTCGGCGCCGCATCAGGCAACAAGATCGCCTACCGCTCGGACCGGCCCGGGGGCTATTCGGACATCGCCCAGTATATCGGCTACCTGATCAAGGGCGGCAAAGTCAGCGCGATCGGTATTGGCGAGACCTCGGTGCCCACGGCGCACTAGCGCCTCTTCATCCTCCCCGTTTACGGGGGAGTCGGCTGCTTCTCTTCCTTCTCCCTCAAGGGGAGAAGGCGATCGCAGCATCTGCCAGCTAAGCCAGCATCGCCTGGAACTGCCATTCGGGGAACATCTTGGCCATCTTGCCGATGGTGCGGAAGCTGGCGCGGATCATGACGATCTCGCGGTCCGACTTGAGGCTCACGACCTTGGGCGCCGGCACGACCTGCACGGCGGTCTTTCCGAACATGGAGAGCCGGTAGAATTCGGTCGCGGGCATGTGGACGATGAACGTGGTCATGGCACCTTACTGCCACGTCCGTGTTCTCCAACTGCTTACAAGATGCGCGCAATTTGCGCGCAGTTTCAGCAGGTTAAACAATCGGTTACGGTTTCAGCCCGGCAGGTCGATCACGGCGCGCAGGCCCGGTGCGTTGTCCTCGAGCCGGAGTTCGCCCTTGTGGAGGCGCGCCACCGCGGCCACCAGCGAGAGGCCGAGACCCGAACCCGGCTCGGTGCGGCTCTTCTCCAGCCGGACGAAGCGCTCTACGACGCGGGCGCGGTCTGGTTCGGCGATGCCCGGGCCATTGTCCGTCACGCTGACGAGCACGCGACCACCCTCGGCCCTGAGGCCGACCCGGATGAGCCCAGCCTTGCCCTCCTGCGGTTCGTAGTATTTCAGCGCGTTCTCGATCAGGTTCACCAGCGCCTGGCCGAGCAGCTCGCGATTGCCGGTCAGCTTGATGCCCTCGGCGATATCGGTCTCGAGCGCCAGGCCCTCGTCCTCGGCGAGCGGGCCGTAGAGCTCGGCGACATCGGCCACCACGGCGCTCAGGTCGATCTCGCTCAGCGCGCCGGAGGGCGTGCCGGCCTCGGCGCGGGCGATCATCAGCAGGGCATTGAACGTCTTGATGAGCTTGTCGCTCTCCTCGATCGTCGCCGCCAGCGCCTCTTTGCGCGCGGTCTCGTCCTGGCTGTCGCGCAGCGCCGATTCCGCCTTGTTGCGCATGCGGGTCAGCGGAGTCTTGAGGTCGTGCGCGACATTGTCGGTCACCTCCTTCATGCCCTGCATCAGCTGCTCGATGCGGTCGAGCATGGCGTTGAGGTTGGTCGCCAGTGCATCGAACTCGTCGTTACGCCGCGTTACCGGCACGCGCTCGCTGAGATCGCCGGCCATGATCTTGTTGGAGGTAGTGGTGATCGTTTCCATCCGCCGCAGCACGCGCACGGCGGTCACCACGCCCGCGACCAGCGAGAGCAGCAGGATGCCCCCTGCCCCGATGGCGAACCACTGCAGCACGATAGCGGTGAAGCCGCGCCGTTCGACGATGTCGCGGCCGACGACGATGATCAGGCCGCTTGCGAGCTTTTCCGAGCGCACCAGCGCCGTACCCTGGCGCGGCGGCAGATCCTCGGCGTCCTCTTCGATTGGCTGGGGCCGATCGTAGTTGAAGCTGTAGGTGCCCGGCTCGGCCACCACTTCGGGCGGCAGGTCCGAGACGTTGCCGACGATCATCTGGCCGGTGGGATCGGCAAGATAGTAGATGCCCGGGCCGGGCTGGCTGGCGAGCTGGCTGATGGCGATGACGGTGGCGCGGAAGCCGCCCTCGTCGTCGAGCTTCCGGATCGCGTGGGTTTCGCGGTCGATCTGCTGGGTCTGCTGCTGCTGCAGCTGGATCGAGGTCTGCCAGAAGACGAGGCCGAGCAGCCCGACCGAGAACACCACGAAGATGAGGATGAACATCGCCGTCAGGCGCACCGTGGTCGTGCGCCACAGCTGGGTCAGCCCGGCCATGTCAGTCCCGGATCATGTAGCCCGCGCCGCGGATCGTATGCAGCAGCGGATTGGCGTGCCCCTTGTCGATCTTGCCGCGAAGCCGCGACATGTGCACGTCGATGACATTGGTCTGGGGGTCGAAGTGGTAGTCCCAGACGTTCTCGAGCAGCATGGTGCGGGTCACCACCTTGCCGGCATTCTTCATTAGGTATTCGAGCAGGCGGAACTCGCGCGGCTGCAGGAGGATCGTCTCGCCGTCGCGCTCGACCTTGCGGCTAAGCCGGTCGAGCAGCAGCCCGCCGACATCGTAAGTGGTGGCAGCCTCGGCCGGCGAGGACCGGCGGGCCAGGACCTCGATGCGGGCGAGGAGCTCGGTGAAGGCATAGGGCTTGACGAGATAGTCGTCGCCGCCGGCGCGCAGGCCCGTCACGCGGTCGTCCACTTCGCCCAGGGCTGAAAGGATCAGCACCGGCGTCTGGTTGTCTTCTGCCCGCAGGCTCTCGATGATCGAGATGCCATCGCGGCGCGGCAGCATGCGATCGACCACCAGCACGTCGTAGTCCATAGACGAGGCCATGGCGTAGCCGGTCTCGCCATCGCTGGCGTGGTGGGTCACATGCCCCGCCTCATCCAGCGCCTGGATCAGGTAGGTCGCCGCCTCGCGATCGTCTTCGATGAGCAGAATCTTCATTTCACCCTCTTCTATCCTCCCCCGTGACAACGGGGGAGGGGGACCGCCGGAGGCGGTGGAGGGGGCGGCCACAAACGCCGTTGCCTGCCTCGCCCCCTCCACCAGCTTCGCTGGTCCCCCTCCCCCGCTGCGCAGGGGAGGATAAGAACCGCACTACCGTGCCGTGTAGCCGCCATCGACCACCAGCACCTCGCCGGTGACGTAGGCCGAGGCCGGGGAGCAGAGGTAGAGGGCGGCGGCGCCGATGTCTTCGGCGGAGCCCGGCCGGCCCATGGGGGTCATGGACCGCCAGATCGGACCCCAGACCGGATTGGCGAGGCCGCCATTGGTCATGTCGGTGGTGATGTAGCCGGGCGCGATAGCATTCACGCGGATGCCTTCGACGGCATAGTCGGAGGCAAGGCTCTTGGTCAGCATGTGCACGGCAGCCTTGCTGGCATTGTAGGCCGCTTGCGGCTGCGGAATGTTCGACACCAGCCCCGAGATCGAGCCGATGTTGAGGATGACGCCGCTCTTCTGCCGGCGCATCGGGCCGAGCGCGGCCTGGCAGGCGCGGAAGACGCTGTCGACATTGATGTCCATCAGCCGGCGATAGAGTTCGGGCTTGAAGTCGTGCGTGTCGCCGTGCTGGGCGACGCCGGCATTGTTGACGAGAATGTCGAGCCGGCCGCCACCGAGCCGGGTCGCTTCCTCGATCAAGCGGGCCGGCACGTCGGGGTCCTGGACGTCGCCCTGGATGTAGTCGACCCTGTGCCCGGCCTCGCGCAGGCGGGCGAGGATTTCGGGCTTGGGCACCTTGGACGAGAGGATCACGTGCGCGCCGGCATCAGCCAGCGCATCGACGATGCCGAGGCCGATGCCGCGAGTTGCGCCAGTGACCAACGCCACCTTGCCGTCGAGACGAAAGAGATCGAAGACCGTCAAGCTATCCTCCCTCAGTGAACCGTCGTGGCGTTGGGCCTATCGAGGCCCAGGATGAAATCGACGCAGCGGTCGCCCAGCATCATGGCGGGCGCCGTGGTGTTGCCGGCGTTGATGTTGGGCACGGCCGACATGTCGGAGACGCGCAGGTTGTCGACGCCGCGGACGCGCATGCGGGCATCAAGCACGGCCATTGGGTCGCCATCGGCGCCCATGCGGGCGGTGCTCGCCGGATGATAGTTCGTCTTCACGAAGCGCCGGCAGTGGTCGGCCATCTCGTCGTCGCTGGGGTTCGGGCTATCGGGCGCGATGACCTTTTCGATCCGCTTGCCCAGCGGGCCCGACATCAGCACCTCGCGGAAGAAGCGCTGGCCGGCGACCATGATGCGCATGTCGTCGGCGTCCTTGAGGAGGTGCGGCGAAACGAGCGGCATGTCGGCAGGATCGGCGGAGCGGAGCGCGACGTAGCCGCGCGATTTGGGCTTCACCAACACGGTGGTGATGGTCACGCCATAGGTGTCGTCGAAGACTTTCAGCAGATCGCGGTCGAGATAGACGATCGGGACGCAGAAGGCCTGGATCGAAGGCGGCGCGTCGCGATCGAGCGGGTTGATGAAGGCGCCGGCCTCGAAACCGGCCGACAGGATGGGGCCATTGCCGAACAGCTTGAAGTTGAGGCCGTTCTTCAGCATGCGCCAGCCGACGCCCTGCCGGAAATAGCCGTGCGGGCCGTTGGCGACCGAGATCACCGGGACTTCGGGGTGGTCGATGAGGTTCTGGCCGACGCCGGGGAGATCGACCAGCGTCTCGATGCCGTGCTCGCGGAGGTGGGCGGCGGGGCCGAGGCCGGAGAGCATGAGCAGCTTGGGGGTGACCAACGCGCCGGCGCTGAGGACGATGTCGCCTTTCGAGTGGACCGTGTGCTCGGCGCCGGAGGCGTCCTTGTAGGTGACGCTGACCGCCCTGCCCTTTTCGATGTTGATGCGCTGCACGGCGGCGCGCAGGCGGACGGTGAGGCGCGGGTCGTCCTTCAGTGGCTCGACATAGGCGTAGGCGGCGCTCGAGCGCTTACCCTTGCGATTCATGAACTGGTAGAAGCCAACGCCGCGCTGGGTGGTGCCGTTGAAATCGTGGGTGAGCGGCTCGCCCATCAGTTGCACGCTCTGCACGAACCAGCGCGACACGTCGTCGACATGGCCGGGATCGGAGACGAGCAGCGGGCCGTCATTGCCGTGATAGTCGTTGGCGATGCGGTTATTGCCCTCGATGCGGCGGAAATGACGAAGCACGGTGCTCCAGTCCCAGTTGGCGCCGTCATTGCTGCCGCGCAAGATCTGGTCCCACTCGTCGTAGTCGGAGGGGCGGCCGCGCATGTAGACCTGCGCGTTCACCGAGGTGCCGCCGCCGAGCACATTGCCCTGCGGGATGTCATGCACCCTGCCCTTCAGGTGCTCCTGCGGCACCGTGTGGTGGTAGGTCATGTACTTCGAGCCGTTGATCAGCTTGAAGATGCCCGGGGGCATGTCGAGCAGTGGATGGTGGTGCGAGTAGCCTGCCTCGAGCAGCAGCACCCGGCGATCGCCGTCGGTCACGAGCCGCGCCGCGGCGACGCAGCCCGACGCTCCACCGCCGATCACGATGTGATCGAACTCCTCCCGCATGTGCACCCCTCCCAGAGCCGGCGTCTTGTCGCGCCGTCGGAGCACCATACGCAAAAAGCGAAACGCCGCCATAGGGGGGCTATGGCGGCGTTCGCATCAGGAGGGCTGGAAAACGCTAGAACTCATTCCAGTCCGCCGAAACGGCGGCATTGCCCTCGCTAAGGAAGCGGCGCGCGGCGCTGGCGCTCGAGCGGGTCGGAAGCGGCACCACCTGCGTCTCGCTGGCATCCATGACGAAGCGGTCGACCACGGTGTCGAGTTCGACGGCCTGACCTTCGGTCTGCTCGATCGAGGCGTTGATCTCCTCGACCAGCGCGGCGTTGTGCTGGGTCATCTCGTCGATCTGGCGGACGGCGGTGGTCACCTGGCCGATGGCGGCAGCCTGCTCCTGGGTGGCGTTGGCGATGCCGCCGATGAGCTGGCCGTTCTCCTCGACCGCGCCGAGCATGGCCGCGAGCTTCTCTGCGGCCGCCGAGACTAGGCGCGAGCCGCTGCCGACTTCGGTGCTCGACTGCTCGATCAGCGCCTTCACTTCGGCGGAGGCGCCGGCGGCCGACTGGGCGAGACGACGGACTTCCACCGCGACCACGGCAAAGCCCTTGCCGGCGTCGCCGGCGCGGGCGGCCTCGACTGAAGCGTTGAGCGCGAGGAGGTTCGTCTGGAAAGCGATGTCATCGATCATGCCGATGATGTTGGAGATCTTGGACGAGGAGGTCGAAATCCGCTCCATGGCGACATTGGCCGAGCGCATCACTTCGCCGCCTTCCGCCGCTGCAGTGAGCACGGCCTGGGACTTGGTGTGGGCCGCGTCGGCGCGGCGGGCATTGTCGGCCACGGTAGTCGAGAGCTGCTCCATGGCGGCGGAGGTCTCTTCGATGGTCGCGGCCTGGCGCGTGGTGCGCTCGGCAAGATCGTTGGCGCCCGAGAGGATCTCGGCCGTCGCGGTCTTCAGCGCGCGCGAGGTATCGCGCAGCTGGCTGATTATGTCGGTCATGCGCTCGACGGTGTGGTTGAGCGCGCCACGAACGTCGTCGAGTTCGCCCTCAAAGCGAGTGTCGATACGGGCGCGCAGATCGCCTTCGGCGAGCTTGGCGAGGCTCTTGCCGAGGAGATCCACGGCCTGCTTGCGGCTCGTCACGTCGGTTGCGTATTTCACCACTTTGAAGACGCGCCCGGCGTAGTCGAGGATGGGGTTGTAGGTCGCCTGGATCCAGACCTCGCGACCACCCTTGCCGAGCCGCAGATACTCGGCCGCCTGGTATTCGCCCTTGGCAAGGCGGGCCCAGAACTCGCGGTACTCGTCCGTGCGGGCGTAGTCGGCAGGCACGAACATCTCGTGGTGTCGGCCGCGGATTTCCTCGAGCCGGTAACCGAGCGTATTGAGGAAGTTGTCGTTGGCAGTGAGAATTTCGCCTTCGGGCGTGAACTCGATCACCGCCTGCGACTTCGAAATGGCAGCGAGCTGGCCTTCGAAATCGGCCGCCCTGAGCTTCTGGGCCGTAATGTCGGTTGCGAACTTCACCACCTTGGCCGGTTTGCTGTCCGCGCCGAGGATGGGGTTGTACGAGGCCTGGATCCAGACCTCGCGGCCACCCTTGCCGACACGCAGGTACTCGGCCACCTCATGTTCGCCGTTGCGCAGGCGGTTCCAGAAATCGCGATATTCTTCGCTCGCGGCATAGGCCGGCGAAACGAAGAGCCGATGATGCTGGCCGACGATCTCGTCGAGCTCATAGCCGACGGTCGCAAGAAAATTCGCGTTGGCCGTCAGGATCGTCCCATCCATCGCAAATTCGATGATGGCCTGTGAACGAGAGGCCGCGTCCAGAATGGCCTGCGCGTCAGTGTTCGGACGCCCGCCCGCGCGCCCGCCGAATAGTCCGAACATTCCCAGCAACTCCCAAATTGCTTAACGGGACACGGCCGCCCTCGGGCCGGGTACTGTGACAACGATTGACAGCCCGCAGTTAATCGTGGGTTAAGCCGCTGCATAGCGGCAGGGCGGTCCGCGTCTATCTCCGCCTGCGGATCGCAACCAGCCAGAGCAGTTTTTGTTCATTTGATATTCTTGGCTCGTCGCGGCGAGTAGTTTCTGTTAATCAACTGAGTATCACTTGCGATCCAGCCTCATCCGCAGCCAATCGCATGCAAACATGCAACAAGACGAGCCGAAACACTGCGGACCAACGACCGCTCCGGCAGAAATATCTGGACCCGTCCGAGCAGGACGGTAAACGTGCCTGTAAGTTGAGACGCGTAGTCGGGTTTGCGACGCGTAGCGGAGCGGACTGCGCATGAATGCAACGGAAGCGGTGATCCAGCGGGATAGCGCGTTACTGCGCCTTGCCGAGGCCAGCTACCCAATCGGGGTGTGGAACTGGTCGGCCGGCGACGCGGGCATCTACTGGTCAGATGCACTGTTTCGCATGTTCGGCATCGATGCTACGGCCGGCGAGCTGATGTCGCTCGAGCGGTTCGTTTCCCTTGTCCATCCCGAGGATCGCTACCTGTTCGCGGACTGGCGGAGGGTGATGACCGAGTCCTGGCTGGTCGGACAGACCTGCCGAGCCGTGCTTGCCGATGGCTCGACGCGCATCGTGCACATCCGCGGCGAGGCGGTGTGGGCGGCGGACAAGCTGCTGCAGGCCTACGGCGTCATCGCCGACATCACGGCCAATGCGGATCATGGGCCGGCGGAAGTCAGCGAAATCAGCAATGCGCAGATCCGCGCTGCGCGGGCGTGGCTCGACTGGAGCGCGCAGGACCTGGCGGAGCATTCCGGCGTGTCGTTCTCGACCGTACGGCGCATCGAAGCGCCGGGACCGCGCGCGGTGCGCGGCGCCAACGTCAACGCGATCCGGCGCGCCTTTGCGCAGCACGGTATCCGGTTCGTCGTCTATCCGGATGGCAGCTCGGGCGTCATCAGCCGCTGAAATCAGGCCAGGTGCGTGGCGAAGAAGGCCAGCATCGCCTCGCGCATGCGCAGGGTTTCGGCGTGGCCGACGCGGGGTTCGGAGACCTTCTCAAGCACGCCGCCGAGCCGGCCATAGGCGGCACTGGTCTCGTCCCAGGCGCGCTCGACCGATAACGGCGGGGTCAGCGAATCCGCTTCGCCGATACAGATCAGCTGTGGGCGCGGTGCGACGAGGGCGCCGATGGCGCCGGCATCGGCTTCGTTGAGGAGGCCGGGGACGACGAGATAGATGCCGTGCCCGTCATGGGCGCTGAGCTCGATCATGGTGCGGAGGTCCGCGAAGCAGCAGAGATGGGCGACGGCGGCGATGCGCTCGTCCATGGCGGCGAGCCAGTAGCTCAGGGTGCAGCCCATCGAGATGCCGAAGGCGCCGATGCGCGCCGGGTCGACGTCGGGGCGCGAGGACAGATAGGTGAGCGCGGCGGAATGGTCGCACAGCATCTGGCCAAACAGGCCCTTGCCGTACCAGAGGAGCGCCTTGGCGGCGAAACTCTCGCTGACGGTGGCGCGCTTGCCGAAGGTGGGCATGTCGATGCAGAGCGAGACGTAGCCCTGCCGGGCGAAGACCGGGCCGAGCGGATCGAGCAGGTATTCGCGGCCATCCAGCAGCTCGTCGGCGCCGATATCGTAGCGGCCGCCATGCGAGTGACCGTAGAGGATGGCGGGCGCGCGGCCGTTGATCTGGGCGGGGCGGGTGAGGATGCCGCGCACCGGCGTGTCACCCAGGCTGAGCGATAGGTACTCGATGATGTAGTCGCCGCAATCCTCGGTGCGCACGGCATCAAGGCGCACGGGTGGCTCGGCGAGACCGACGAGCTCGCGCAGGCGTTCGCGGGTGACGGCCATGTTACTTGTCGTCGTCGGAGACGATGGCGAACTCGAGCGGCAGCGCCGTGGTGTACTTGATCTGGCCCATGGCGAAGGACGAGCTGACGTCGCTGAGCGCGATCTTGCCGATCAGTTTCTTGTAGAAGGCGTCGTAGGCGCCAATGTCCGGCACGACGACGCGCAGCAGGTAGTCGACTTCGCCGCTCATGCGGTAGAACTCCACCACCTCGGTGAAGTCCTCCACCACGGCGGCGAACTTCCGCATCCAGGCTTCGTTGTGCTCGTTGGTGCGGATCGAGACGAACACGGTGACGCCGGCGTTGATCTTGGCCGGATCGAGCACGGCGACGCGCGCCTTGATGATCCCGTCCTCTTCCATCTTCTGAATGCGGCGCCAGCACGGGGTGGTCGAAAGCCCCACCTTGCGGCCGATTTCGGCCACCGGAATCGTCGCATCCTTCTGCAGGAGCGCAAGAATCTTGCGGTCGATCTTGTCCAAAGCTATGGCAGCCCCCTGCGAAATCAGATTGCGTGACTAAGGAAATTTGCGTGAAATGACGCAAAATTGGTCAGCGAAGGCGGGCATACAACGAAAATTCCTTCCGGCTGTCAACTGGTCAGCAGACCACCAAGCCAGGCGAGGAAACGTTCGAAACGGCTGGGGTTGCCGCCACCCGCGCCGTCGCCCCGTCCTGCCCCGTCCCGCCACGCGGCGGGCGTGACGAACTTACCCTGCCAAAGGCCACGCCGGGCCTCGCGGGCCTCTGCTTCGGCGCCGAAGTAACGGTCGGTGGCGATGGCGAGGCCGTCGCGAACCAGCATCTGCGCGATGTCGCCAGCACCATTGGTGCAGGCGGCAAGCAAGCGGCCGTAGCGGTCATGTCCCTCGGGCGCACAGCTCAGCATCTCGCCGCGGACGAGCTGGCGCATGCGATCGGCGGCGGCTGCGCCGCAGGACCAGGTGTCGCCGTCGGCATTGGTGCAGGTCTGGTCCCATTCGGGCGCATCGAGCCCGACGAGGCGAATGCGCTGGCCGGCGATCTCGATGGTGTCGCCATCGGCGACGCGTTCGACCGGGCCATCGAGGGAGCCGCCGTCGAGACCGAAGCGCGCTTCCGGAAGCAGCGCGAACAGGCCAAGCGCCGCAATGCTGCCGATCAGCACGACCCAAGTGCCGCGCGACAGCCGGAACTGGCGGCGCAGCGGAGTGCGGCGACCGGTCGCCCAGGCCGGCATGGCGCCCTGGACCACCGGCGAAGTCGGCCGATTTCGACGGGTTTGCGCCACCTTCTGCCCCCGGCCTTTCACCCAAACTTAACCATGCGCCGCATAGGGTTTTTGCTCAAGTCGAACGAGCGCGTTTTCTGCTCGCGGCATTATGTTTCGAGTACCCGAGTAATGGCGTTGAAGGCCGCGACAGACGTGGACGACGCGCGCGCCCGCGTGGGCAGCGAGCCGCGCCGCACGCAGCGCGCGGTCGAGGACGCCCGCCAGCGGCTCACCTCCAGTTCCGGTACCCGCGCCTCCTACGATTTCCAGCTGATCGACGACTACGCGCATGGGCGCATCAATGGCCTGTTGGCCGTGCCGGCGCTGGTGCTGATCCTCGCATTGTTCGCGAGCCTCTGGGTGTCGCCGCTGGCTGCGGCCGCGTGGGCGGCGGTGGTGATCCTTGCCCACCTGGGCGTCGTGTTGCTGTGCCGGCGGTTCAAGGGCGAGGGGCCGGCGCGCTTCAATGCGCTGCGCTGGACGGCAAGCTTCGTCATTGCCGAAGCCGTCTATGGCATCTGCTGGTCGATGCTGGCGCTGTTCACGCTGGTGACGGCCCCGAGCGAGCCGCTGCTGATCGCCATGTTCACGATGACGCTGATCGGCATTGCTGCCAATGCGGTGTCGACCCGTACGCTGCCGGCCGCGACGCTGACCAGCACACTGCCCCCGGCAGCGACGGTGTTCATCAACCTGGTCCTGTCGGGTGGCACGCTCAACTGGGCGCTCGCGGCGGTCGTGATCGGCGGCGAGATCTTCTTCGTCTATCTCGCCAAGCAACTCTATACGTCCGAGCTCGGCGACATCGAGCACCAGGCCGAAAAGGACGCGCTGATCAGCGAATTGGAGGAAGCGCGCGAGATGAGCGACGAGGCCCGCCGGCACGCCGAGCAGGCCAATATCGCCAAGTCGCAGTTCCTCGCCACGATGAGCCACGAGCTGCGCACGCCGCTCAACGCCATTATCGGCTTTTCCGAAGTGCTGCGTTCCGAGCTGCTCGGGCCGCACTCGGTGCCGCAGTATCGCGAGTATGCGGGCGACATCCATTCATCCGGCCAGCACCTGCTCAACCTCATCAACGAGCTGCTCGACCTGAGCCGCATCGAGGCCGGCAAGTACGAGCTCAACGAAGAAGCGGTGTCGCTGATCGATGTCACCGAGGACTGCCGGCGCATGGTGGAAATCCGTGCCAAGGCCAAGGGCATCGACGTGACGGTGAGCTACGCCAACAACCTGCCCAAGATCTGGGGCGACGAGCGCGCCATCCGACAGGTGGTGCTGAACCTGCTGTCGAACGCGGTGAAGTTCACGCCCCAGGGCGGCAAGGTGCACCTGGTGGTCGGACGTTCAGGCGATGGCGGCCAGCTGATCAGCGTGCGTGACAACGGCCCCGGTATTCCCGAGAGCGAGATCGAGACGGTGCTGAGCTCGTTCGGCCAGGGCTCGCTGGCGCAGAAGACGGCCGAACAGGGTGCGGGCCTGGGGCTGCCGATCGTCCAGAAGATCATGGAGCTGCACCAGGGCCGGTTCGACCTGTTCAGCAAACTCCGCTTCGGCACCGAGGTGATCGCCACGTTTCCGCGCGCCCGGGTGATGGACGCGCTGGCGCCGGTGGTCGAGCGTAAGTCGCGGCTGAGGATCTACTCGGAAGCGAGCTGAGACTGAACGATGTCGGCTGGTTTCGTTCAATTGTGTGCACCGTCATTCCCGTTCTCCCGATCGCGACCTGCGTGTTGGGTATTCTCCCGCCATTCGACCCGACGGGGATAAGTCGACCGAGGCGCCTGCTTTTGCTGGCGTTCGTGCCGATGCCGTCGGGCTGGCGGGGAACGCGCGGCCACGCTTCCCGCGCCATCAGGGCAGTGTCGCTGCCATACCGGGACTGCCAACCTGACCGGGCCATTAACGGGTTCTGAACGGGGTTTCGGACCGGAGGCCGGGACAGGTGTCCGGACGCCAGACCGGATGGCTAGCCGCGTGCCGCTGCCTCGAGCGCGGAGATGTCGAACTTCTCCATCCTGAGCATTGCCTCGGTGACGCGCTTCGCTTTGGCGCGGTCGGGGTCGCCCATCAGTTCTTCGAGGCGCTTGGGCACGATCTGCCAGCAGAGGCCCCAGCGATCGCGCAGCCAGCCGCATTGCTCGGTCGAGCCGCCTTCGGAAAGCGCGTCCCAGAGCTCATCGATCTCGTCCTGGGTATCGACCTGGACCATGACGGAGAAGCGGTGGTTGAACTCTTCCATCGGCCCGGCCTCGATGGCCTGGTAATCCTGGTCGCCGAGGCGGAAATCAGCGACGAGCACACTGCCGGCCGGTCCACTGGGGCTGTCGGCCGGCATGGGCGAAACATGCTTCAGCTCGGAGCCGGGGATCAGCGAGACATAGAACCGGATCGCCGATTCCATGTCCTTTTCGAACCAGAGATGCTGGGAGACTTTCATGTCGTTCCTCCTTGGTTATGGAGGGAACGGGGGAGACACGGAATTGATCCCGGAACGTGAAAGCCGGCGCGTGGGGTCGCCCCCTCCACGAGCTGCGCTGGTCCCCCTCCCCCGCCACGCGGGGGAGGATCACGGAGGGGTCGGTGGCTAGTCCTTGTTGCTGACGCCGGCGCTCGAGAAGGTGGCCATGTTCTTGTGCAGGTGCAGCGCGGTCTTGGCCATGACGACCGCGAGGGCGGCGCCGCTGCCTTCGCCCAGCCGCATGCCCAGGTCGAGGAGCGGGCGCTGGCCCATGTGATCGAGGGCCTTCCGGTGGCCGCTCTCGGCCGAGACATGGCCGAAGATGCAGTGGTCGATGGCCGCCGGGCTAACGGCCTGGGCGATGGCGGCCGCCGCGGTGGCGACGAAGCCGTCGACGATAACCGGGATCTTCTGCTGGCGGGTGGAGATGATGGCGCCGAGCATGGCGGCGATCTCGCGACCGCCGAGGCGGGACAAGATGGCGAGCGGATCGTCGAGCGCGTCCTTGTGCCGTGCCAGCGCGCGATCGACGGCATCGGCCTTGCGCCTGAGGCCAGCGTCGTCAACGCCGGTGCCGCGGCCGACCCAATCGGCGCCGGTGCCGCCGAACAGGCCGGCAAAGATCGCGGCGGCGACGGTGGTGTTGCCGATGCCCATTTCGCCGATGGCGAGGAGGTCGGGCTTACCGGCGACCGCCTCCATGCCGTAGGCGACGGTGGCGGCGGCCATGCGGTCATCCATGGCGGCTTCCTGCGTGATGTCGCCGGTGGGTAGCTCGAGCGCCAGTTCGAAGACGCGCAGGTTGATCTCGTGCAGCGCACAGATCTGGCTGATCGCGGCACCGCCGGCGGTGAAGTTTGCGACCATCTGGGCCGTGACTTCGCTGGGATACGCGGAGACGCCCTGCGCGACGACGCCGTGATTGCCGGCAAAGATCGCGACCATGGGGTTATCGAGCGTAGGGCTCGCCTTGCCCTGCCAACGGCCGAGCCACTCGACCAGATGCTCCAGCTCGCCGAGCGAGCCGGGCGGCTTGGTCAGCTGGCGGTCGCGCTCGCGGATGGCGGCTACGGCCGCTTCGTCAGCCGCCGGGACGACGTGCAGCAGGTCGATGATGTCGGCAAAGGGCCCCGCCATCGGATGACGACTCCAGCGCTGGGATGATAAGGAGGCATGCTTCTGGACCAATCGGCGGGCATTTGCAAATGAGCGACGAGCAGCCGGCGCGGCCGCGACAGGACAACGAGCGGCAGCCCCGGGTCGGGCCGGCAACGGTCACCACGCAACCCGGATTCGGCGACGACCTGGTGATGGCGATCCGCTTCTTCTCGCGCCTTCCGGCGGGCGACAGTCCGTACGAAAAACCCGATCTCGACCGGATGGCGCGCATCCTGCCCTTCGTCAGCGTGATCGTGGGTTTCGGTCCGGTGCTGCTGATGATGCTGCTGTGCTGGATGGGCGTGCCGGCCTTCTTTGCGGCGGCGATCGGGGTCGGCGCGATGATCGCGGTGACCGGGGCGATGACGGACGACGCGCTGGCCGATGCCGCCGATGGGCTGGCCGGCGGCAGCGACGTCGACAGGCGCCTCGAGATCATGAAGGACAGCCGGCACGGCACATATGGCGTCGTAGCGATCGGGCTCTACCTGATCCTGCGCGTGACGGCCATCGGCGCCCTCGCGGTCTACAATCCCGTCGCGGCGGGCGGCGTATGGCTGGCCTCGAGCCTGATCGGCAGGTCCGGCTCGCTCTGGCTCAGTGTCGAGCTCCCCAATGCACGCGAGGGCGGCGCTTCGGCGGCGGTCGGCCGGGTTTCGAGAGGCCCGTTCGCCATCGGCGCGGGTTTCGGCGTGCTGCTGGCCCTGGTGCTGGCAGCGCCGTTCACCAGCTTCGTGGCGCTGGTCCTGGCGCTGTTGGCGGCGGGGCTAGTTGCGATGAGCTGGGTTTGGGTCTGCCGCAAACTGATCGGCGGGCAGACGGGTGACCTGATCGGCGCCCTGGGTGCGCTTATCGAAGTGGCGGCATTGACCGCGTTCCTGATCTTCGCGTGAGCGGCTTGAATTGCCGTATTGGCTCCCCATTATCCCGTAGATTGTGCGGGCGTTCGCGCGCGTGGCGGACACCCAAGGGGTTTTGATGCTGTTCATCGGCTTTGCCTTACTCGTCGCCGTGGGCCTGGCGCTGCTGATCAGCAGCGATGCCGGCAGCCTGATCGGCCTTACCGAACAGCAGGTGGGCCAGGCGGTGCCGCTGGTGGCCATCCTGATCGTGATCGCGGGCGGCCTGTTCGCGCGGCGCTACCGCTTCTCCGAACTCGCCGGCAGCCTGATCGTGTGGGTCGGCGTATTCGGCATTGCGATGCTCGGCTATGCCTATCGCGACGACCTGCAGCTGGTCGCGTCGCGGGTGTTCGGCGAGCTGATGCCGGGTGCGGCGGTGGTCGACGACGAGCGGGGTATCGCGACGTTCCGCGGTGGCAATGACGGGCACTTCCAGATCAACACGGTGATCAATGGCGCCGAGATCCGCACGATTTTCGATACCGGCGCGAGCGCTGTGGTGCTGACGCGGCAGGATGCGGAGCGGGCAGGAATTTCGACCGGCATACTGGACTACAACGTGCCGGTGTCGACGGCCAACGGGACCGGCCGGGCAGCGGCAGTTCGGCTCGACCAGGTCGAGGTGGGGGGTATCCGGCGCGAGAATGTGCGGGCCTTCATCGTCGATGAGGGGGCGCTCGAGACGAGCCTGCTTGGCATGAGCTTCCTGTCGACGCTGTCGCGCTATGCGGTGAGTGGCAATTCGCTGGAACTGGTGGATTGAGCACGCCATAGTTCTCCGGCAGTTATTTAGTTGTCGCGCTGCCGAACCGGAAAAGTCTGCAACTTTTCCTGGCAACGCTTCCTCGTGGAGCTTTTGATGCCGATCCGCCCCTATGACGAAGTCCTGCTGCGCCAATCCTTCGCGGTGGCTAAACGCTCGCGCGAGGGCGGCGACCACCCGTTCGGCTCTGTGCTGGCGGACCGGAACGGCAAGGTGCTGCGCGAACAGGGGAACGGCTATTCGTCAGAGGGTGGCGACAGGACGGCGCATGCCGAGAAGCTGCTGGCCAGCTGGGCGGCGAAAAACCTGAGCCTCGAGGAGCTGCAGGGCTGCACGCTCTATACCTCGGCCGAGCCGTGCGCGATGTGCTCGGGGGCGATCTACTGGGCCGGGATCGGGCGCGTGGTGTTCGGGCAGACCGAGAAGGACCTCAAGGCGCAGACGGGCGACCACGAGGAGAACCCGACGCTCGACCTGCCCTGCCATATCGTGTTCGAGGCGGGGCAGCGGCCGACGGAGATTGTCGGACCGTTGCTGGCGGACGAGGCGGCGCAGCTGCAGGCGGATTTCTGGGCGGAGCATAAGTGATCGCGCAAGTCACGGTCGTCATCCGCGGACTTGATCCGCGGACCATGCATTGCCGCGCCGTCGTATGGGTCCCCGGGTCGAGCCCGGGGATGACGCCGGTGTGGGTGGCGGGAGGCATCCGAGCCACGGTGCTTGCGGTCGCCCCCTCCACCAGCTTCGCTGGTCCCCCTCCCCCGCCCCGCGGGTGAGGATCACGGAGAGGCCGGTGGCGCTAGACCGCCAGCGCGAGTTCGGGCTCGAGGGCGTCGAAGGCCTGCAGGATCACTTCAGGGCCTGCGCCGCGCTTTGCCGCATCCACTGACAGGATCTGGCGGAAGGTGCGGGCGCCGGGGCGGGCGTTGGCGAGACCGAGCATGTGGCGGGTGATGTTGTTGAGCCGCGCGCCCTTGGTCAGCTGGTCCTCGGCGTAGTCGGCCATTAGGCGCATGATTTCGCCGAGTTCTGGCGCGCGGTGCGTGTCGCCGAAGAAGCGCTCGTCGACCAGGGTCAGCAGCATCGGCTCGTGATAGGCGGTGCGGCCCATCATGACGCCGGACATGTGCGCCATCTGCGCCTCGGCATCCTTCATGGTCTTGAGGCCGCCATTGATCATCACCTGCAGCGGCCGCAGGCGCTCGGCGAGGCGGTAGACGCGGCCGTAGTCGAGCGGCGGAATCTCGCGGTTTTCCTTGGGGCTCAGGCCCTTGAGCCAGGCTTTTCGCGCGTGGACATAGAGCGCGTCGACGCCGGCCGCGACCATCTGGTCGGCGAAGCGATCGAGGCTTTCCTCGGTATCCTGGTCATCGATGCCGATGCGGCACTTGACCGTCACCGGCCTGTCGGTCGCATCGCGCATGGCGCGGACGCAATCGGCGACGAGGGTCGGCTCGGCCATGAGGCAGGCGCCGAAGCGGCCGGACTGCACGCGATCGGACGGGCAGCCGACATTGAGGTTGATCTCGTCATAGCCGAACTCGGCGGCGATGCGGGTCGCCTCGGCGAGCTCGCGCGGATCGGAGCCGCCGAGCTGCACCGCGACCGGGTGCTCGACGGCGTCGAAGCCGAGCAGGCGCTCGCGCGGACCGTGGACGATCGCGGCGCTTGTCACCATTTCGGTGAAGAGCAGCGCGCGCTTGGTCAGCAGGCGGTGGAGATAGCGGCAGTGCCGGTCGGTCCAGTCCATCATCGGCGCGACCGAAAAGCGCCGCGCCTCGGCGAGCGAGGCGGCGGGCGTGGTCAGCGCTGGGGTCTGGGCGTCGGTCATCGCCCGCATATAAGGCGGGAGACCGCCGCGGGCAACTCAGCTCTTGCCGGCAACGGCCAGGCGACCCTGAGAACGCTTCAGCCTCAGGGCCGGCTGCTCCACCAGGAACCAGCTTGCCGCACCAAGCATGCCGGCGATCAAGATCGTAAGGACAGCGAGCAGCCATGGGGAGAGATCGCGGCCCAGGTACCAGATGAGGAGGCTGCCGACTGGCCAGGCGTAGAGATAGAGGCCGTAGGAGATGTCGGTTCGCCTCGCGACTGCCAGGACAGGCCCCTTGAGGATGAACCAGAACAGCGCGTAGCCCCCGAGCGTGCAAAGCGCGAGTTCGGCAAGAGGGGCGATGAACATGAGCAACATGCAGGTCAGCACGCTGGCCATCGCGGCGGCCGACGTGAGCGGCAAACGCTCGCGGTACAGATAGAACGACATTCCGATCATGAACGCGCCGACCATGCGGATATCAAGCGGAAGGAAGCCGAGTATGCCCAGATCATCCCCCGGCACGAAGAGCGGCGGGACCAGTCGGAATCCCGTCAGCAGCAGGAAGCCGATACCGGTGGCGAGGATGGCGGCCCGCCAGCGCAACAGGCCGAACGATCCCAACACCAACACGAGCAGATAGCAGCGGAACTCGATCGCGATTGACCACATGGCGCCGTTGACAACCGGGTACGGCAGCCCGGCGAAAACTCCATCGATGAGTGGCGGCTGTAACGCCAGAACGCGCACGACACTCGAGATCAGCGGCGGCGGAGCGCCACCACCCAGCGGAGCCACGACGAAGATGCAGACGGCCGAAGCGACCACGAACGCCGGGTAGATGCGCAGCAGACGTTTGCGAAAGTAGCTCCAGGTGTCGGCGCTGTTCACAAAGCTCTGAGTTATCAGGTAGCCGCTGACTACGAAAAAGCCGTCCACGCCGATCTCGCCGAACGAGAGCGTATGCCAGATGGACGTTGCGATTTCCCGCGACCGGTTTCCATCGAGCAGTTCGGGCGAGTGTGAAACAATAACCAAAGCCGCCAAGATCAGGCGCACTACGCCGAAATTGTTCGCACGACTTTCCGCTGGGTCCATGCAGCCAATTTTTCACTGGCATGCCGTCGCACCTAGTTAGGGGTCTTCGCAACTTGACAGCGGCTTCTGTGGGGCAGCAGGCGCCACCACCTGCCTGACCTGCACTTACGCCCAGTTCTTCAGCTTCGACGTGTGGCCGATGCCGGGGTTGAGGGTGTTGGTGGGATCGAGCGAGCGGTAGAAGTCGGCGAGGACGGGCTTGGCCTCGTAGAGGTGGCCGACATTGTGCTCGGAGGGGAACTCGATGCCGCGGCCGGAGAGGTGGGCGATGATCCTGTGCTCGATATCGAGCCAGTTGACGCCCTTTTTCACCGCGTAGTCGTAGTGGAACACCTGGCAGAAGAAGTGGCCGCAGGGGATGCGGCGGACGATCGAGTCCTCAAGCCCCTCCGGCAGGCTCTCGCGCCAGTCGAGCGTGTTGCGCGGCAGGGCGAGGTCGAGGGCGACGATGTTCTCGACCGTGTCGGGATGGGTGGCGCGGTAGCGCACCGAGCCGCCGCCGACGGCATAGCGGTGGCGGAAGGCGGCGGCGGCTTCCTCGTCGTCGCATTCGAAGAAATCGCCGGTGGCGGACGGGAAGATCGCGCCGAGGTGTTTGCGCGCTTCCTCGATGCCCTCGCCGTCCATGCGCAGCAGCAGGTGGTGCTCGTAGCGGTCGCGGAAGGCGTTCATGCGTTTGGGCAGGTGACTGGGAAGGATGCCGACGATCACCTGCAGGATCTTGTCGGAAAGGTTGGTGCCTAGCCCGAGCTTGCCGGTGAGCGCATCGAAGCGGCTCTTCAGCGTGAAGGCGGTCGAGATGCGCTCGGTGCCGACATGCTTGAGGAAGAGGTATAGGTCCTTGCCGTATTCCTCGGCCAGCGTGTAGGCGTCGCGGTGCAGGTACTCGCCCGCGACCGGCAGGGTGTTGAATTTGCTGAGGATATGGCGGCGGAGCTCGGTCAGTTCGCGATAGTCGTTCGAGCCGATATAGAACGCGCGCGAGGGGCCGGAACTGGCGAAGGTATCGAGCCGAACCGCGAAGACGCAGAGCTTGCCGGCGCTGCCGGCTGCCTCGAACAGCAGGCGTGGGTCGTTGTTGTAGCGGCTGGGGGACTGCGCCTCGATATCGCGCACCAGCGTCGAATAATCGGGGTCGGAGGCGAGCTTGCCGGTGTCGTGGTTGACGTCGGGTTCGCCGTACTCGCCGCGATCGAGGCGGGAGAGGATGGTCTCGGGGTCGTTGCCGAGATCGATGCCGAGGTGGTTGATCAGCGACACCTGCCCGTCCTCGCCGACCCGGGCATAGAGCGCGAGCTGGGTGAAGGCCGGGCCGCGGCGGAGCAGTGCGCCGCCGGAATTGTTGCACACGCCGCCGACGACAGAGGCGCCGATGGTGGTGGAGCCGATCACCGAGTGCGGGTCGCGGCCGAGCGGGCGGATCAGCTTTTCGAGTTTGTGGAGGGTCGCGCCGGCGTGGCAGAGCACCTGCTCTCCGCCCTTCAGCAGGTCGATGCGGCCGATGCGCATGGTGTTGATGAGGACGACCGGACGATCATAGTCGTCGCCGAAGGGGCTCGAGCCGCCATTGAGGCCGGTATTGGCGCCCTGCGAGATGACGATGCAGCCGGCTTCCACCGCGGCCTTGAACACGCGCCACTGCTCGAGCAGCGTGCCCGGTCGCACCACGGCCAGCACTGCGCCTTCGCCGTAGCGATAACCTTTGCGGAACCGGCGGGTGTTACGTTCGTCGGTGAGCACGTGGCTGTCGCCGACAGTGCTCCTGAATTGCGCCAGCAGCTTTTCGCCGTTGACCGAGGACGGGGCGGTAGACATGGGCTCTGGCGGACTGCACCGGACGAAAGGGATGCCAGCATTAGGCGGATTTTTCGGAGGTGTCGACGGGTCGGGCCATGGGCGGAGCCAGCAGGCGGTGCCCCTTTAGTAGCGGTCGCGGCATGGCTCCCATGCGAATTTCGCTTGGATCCTAACAATCGGGATCGTTGACTTCGTAAGTGCGCTTATTATATGTGCGCTTATGAAAACGCCAACCGACTTCAAGGCGCAGGCACCGCTCGGTTATCTGATCTTCGAGCTGAGCAAACTGCTGAAGCGCCGCTTCGAGGACGAGGCCCGCAGCCACGGCATCACGTTGCCGCAATGGCGCGCCCTCGCCCATATCGCCGCCTTCGAGGGGATTTCGCAGAAGACCCTCGCCGATGCGGTCGACGCCGACCCGATGACGATTTCGGGCGTGCTCGACCGACTGGAGAAACGTGGGCTCATCGAGCGCTACGTCGATCCCACCGACAGCCGGGCCAAGCTCGCCCGCATCCTGCCAGAAGGCGCGGATGTGGTGCGGCAGGCCCGCCAGGTCGGCATGAACATGTACGAGGCGGCGCTGGATGGCGTCGGCCCCGCCGAGAGAGAAACCGTTATCGCCGTGCTCACCACGATGCGCGGCAACCTGCTGGGCCAGCTGGCCGAAAAAGAGGATGCCTGAGATGAACGCCCGCGCCACCCCGCCCGCTCCCGGCGAAGCCAAGCCCGTCGACGTCACCGTCGCGGAAGCGGCAAAGCCGGCTGAGGGTTCGACCCCTGCCGCTGCCGCGCCTGCCGCTCCCACCCCTGCGGCGCCGGCCAAGAAGAAGCGCTCGGCGCGCTCGCTCGCCATCATGGTCGCGGTGCCGCTGATCCTCGCCGCCGGCGGCGGCTATTTCTGGCTGACCGGTGGTCGCTACATCGACACCGACAATGCCTATGTGCAGCAGGCCAAGGTCTCGATTTCGTCCGACGTCGCCGGCCGCATCATCTCGGTCGCCGTCAAGGACAACCAGATGGTCACGGCCGGCGAGACGCTGTTCGCCATCGACCCGCAGCCCTACCAGATCGCGCTGCAGCAGGCCGAAGCCGCGCTGTCGTCGGCGCGCGTCAACGTCGAGCAGCTGCGGGTCGCCTATTCGACCGCCAACGCCAAGCTCGATGCCGCCAAGGCAACGCTGGCGATCCGGCAGAAGGAATGGGACCGCGCATCGAACCTGCAGCAGCAGGGCGTTTCGGCCGAGTCGACGCTCGATGACAGCCGCCTCGCGCTGCAGCAGGCGCAGGCGAACGTTTCGCTCGAGCAGCAGGACGTGGCCGGCGCCACCGCCGCACTGGCCGGCAACCCGGATATCGCGACCGACGACCATCCGGCGGTTCGCGCCGCCATGGCGGCCCGCGACAATGCGCAGCGCAACCTCGACAAGACCACCGTGGTAGCGCCCGCCGATGGCATCATCGCGCAGGTCGCGAGCCTAAATGTCGGCCAGTTCGTCAACATGGGCACGACCATCGCGACGCTGGTCGAGACCGGCGACATCTGGGTCGAAGCCAATTTCAAGGAAACGCAGCTGACGACGCTGAGCACCGGCCTGCCGGCCGAGATCACCGTCGATGCGTTCCCGGGCCAGAAGCTGCACGGCACGATCGAGTCGATCGGGGCGGCGACCGGCGCCGAATTCGCACTGATCCCGGCGCAGAACGCCACCGGCAACTGGGTGAAGGTCACCCAGCGCGTGCCGGTGCGGATCAGCGTCACCGATACCGAGGGCGAACCGCTGCGGGCCGGCATGAGCGCCACCGTCAGCGTCGACACCAAGCCGGAAGGCTCGGCTGCCGGGGAAGCGAAGGCGAACTAAAATGGCCGCCGCAGCTCCCGCCGTCTCAGCTCCGGCGGTAGTGGTGAAGAACAAGGGCCTGCTGACGGCTGCCATCATGGTGGCGGTCATCATGCAGGTGCTCGACACCACCATCGCCAATGTCGCCCTGCCGCATATGCGCGCCAGCCTCGGCGCGTCGCAGGACGAGATCAACTGGGTGCTCACCAGCTATATCGTCGCCGCCGCCATCGCTACGCCGCTGACCGGCTGGTTCTCCGACCGGTTCGGCCGGCGCAACCTGCTGCTCGGCGCGGTCGTCGGCTTCACCGGCGCGTCGCTGCTCTGTGGCGTTGCGACCAATCTCGAGCAGATGGTGCTGTTCCGTGTGCTGCAGGGCATCTGCGGTGCGATGCTGGTGCCGCTCGCCCAGGCGACGATGATGGACATCAACCCGCGCGAACAACTTGGGCAGGCGATGGCGATCTTCGGCGCCGGCATCATGTTCGGGCCGATCATCGGGCCGACGCTGGGTGGCTGGCTCACCGAGACGTTCAACTGGCGCGCGGTGTTCCTCGTCAACCTGCCGGTCGGTATCGTCGCGTTCTTCATGCTCGCGGCGCTGATGCCGAACACGCCGATCAAGATCCGCCGCTTCGATTTCTTCGGCTTCGGCATGCTGGCCCTCGCGGTCGCGGCGCTGCAGCTGATCCTCGATCGCGGCCAGGGCGTGGGCTGGTTCGACAGCCCGGAAATCTGGCTCTACCTGCTGCTCGCCATCTCGGGCCTGTGGGTGTTCGTGGTGCACTGCCTCACCGCCGACGAGCCGTTCATGGACATGGGCATGTTCACCGACCGGAACTTCGTGACCGGGCTGGTGCTCATCCTGATCACCGGCGTGACGCTGTTCTCGGGCCTCGCGCTGCTGCCGCCGATGCTGCAGAACCTCATGGGGTTCCCGGTGATCGAAACGGGCCTCCTCATGGGTCCGCGCGGTATCGGCACGATGATCTCGATGATCCTCGTCGGCCGGCTGGTTGCCCGCTATGACGCGCGCATCCTGATCGTCATCGGCACGCTGCTGATGGGCTACTCGCTGTTCATGATGACCGAGTTCGACATCGTGATGAACTCGCAGCCGATCATCGTCTCGGGCTTCATCCAGGGCGTGGGCATGGGCTTTGTGTTCGTGCCGCTCAACTCGCTGGCCTTCGCGACGATCAACGCGAAGTACCGGGTCGATGCGACCTCGATGTTCAGCCTGATCCGCAACGTCGGCCAGGGCGTCGGCATCTCGGTGGTGACCACGGTGCTCGCGCAGATGCAGGTGGTGAACTATGCCGAACTCGGCGAGCGGCTGACCATCGACAGTGGCCCGGTGCGCGATTTCGCGGCGGCCGCCGGCGGGTTGCAGAACGTCATCGGCACGCTGCACGGCATGATCACCCAGCAGGCGGCGATGCTCGCCTTCCTCGACGACTTCAAGCTGATGATGATCCTGACCTTCGTGTCGCTGCCGATCGTCTTCCTGCTGCGCCGTCCGAAGCCGCGGGTGATGACGGCCGAGGAACGCGCCCACGCGATGGCCGAGTAACCATGACGGACGTGCCCACCACAACCAGCAGCCGGCGGATCCCCAATTTCCGCCGGCACCCCGAGCGGCGCGACATGATGATCGATGCCGCGCTCGAGGTGTTCTTCGACAAGGGTTATGAGGCCGCGCGCATCGAGGATGTCGCACGGCTGTCGGGCGTCGGGAAATCGGCGGTGCTCTACCACTTCGGCTCCAAGCTCGCGCTCGTCGCCAGCGTTGTGGCCAAGCACTGCCTGCCGACTGCGCCGCTCGGCAGCGGCTCGACCGAGGACGTGATCGAGGCGAGCCTCGCCGACCCGGCGGCGACCAAGGTGCTGCGGTTCGTGATGACCGAGCAGCGCCGGCTGCCCAAGCTGGGGCGGCTTTATCTCGTCGTTGTGTTGCGGCGCGTGACAAGCTGGCAGGACTTCGACAGCGTCGAGACGGTGCGCGCCGGTGTCGGCCGGGCCTTCGGGCGGATCGCGGCGCGGGTGCTGTTCGAGGGCTATCCGGCAGACCAGCGCAGCGAGGATGGCCAGCGGGCCTGATTGCTCGGCGACGCATGCCAACCCTGCACCTTTGGACAATAGGCCCGAAGGTGCCGCGCACCTACATAAGCGTGGGGCGTGAAGCTGGGGTTCGGACATGAGCAACACCGCGCAGAAACACCGCGTCGTCGTGATCGGCGGCGGCTTTGGCGGGCTGGCCACCGTGCAGGCGCTGAAGGGCGCCGACGTCGATATCACCATGATCGACCGGCGCAACCACCACCTGTTCCAGCCGCTGCTCTACCAGGTGGCGACGACCGCGCTCAGCCCATCGGAAATCGCCTGGCCGATCCGCATGCTGCTGAAGCACCGGCCGGAAGTGACGACGCTCCTCGGCAATGTCACCGGCATCGACAAGGCCAACCGGCTGGTCGAGCTTGAGGATGGCGGCCGGGCGCCGTTCGACACGCTGGTGATCGCGACCGGGGCGCGCCACGCCTATTTCGGCCACGACGACTGGGAGCCCTATGCGCCGGGCCTCAAGACGCTGGAGGACGCGACCGCAATGCGGCGGCGCCTGCTGCTCGCCTTCGAGGCGGCGGAGCGGGAGACCGATCCGGCGCGGCGCAAGGCGCTACTGACCTTCGCGATCATCGGCGCGGGGCCGACGGGCGTCGAGCTCTCGGGTGCGATCATCGAGCTGGCGCGCACGACGCTCCGCAACGAGTTCCGCTCGATCAGGCCGGAGGACGCGCGTGTCGTGCTGATCGAGGCCGGGCCGCGTGTCCTCGCCAACTTCCGCGAGGACCTTTCGGCCTATGCGAAATCGGCACTCGAAAAACTCGGCGTCGAGGTGATGCTCGGCAGCGCGGTGACCGAAGTGACGGCCGATGCGGTGCATCTGGGCGACGACGTGCTGCCGGCGGCGACGATCATCTGGGCGGCGGGCGTGCTCGCGTCGCCTGCGGCGAAATGGCTCGGGGTCGAGGCCGACCGTGCGGGCCGTATCAAGGTGGAACCGGACCTCTCGGTGCCCGGCAGCCCCAATATCTTTGCCATCGGAGATACGGTGAGCGTCGCGGCGCCGAACGGCAAGCCGGTGCCGGGTATCGGCGATGCGGCCAAGCAGGGCGGCAAGTATGTCGCGGGGCTGATCAAGGCGCGGCTCGCGGGCCGGGCCGTCGGGCCGTTCCGCTACCGGCACCTGGGCGATATCGCCACGGTGGGAAAGAGCGCCGCGCTGATCGATTTCGGCTGGCTGCAACTCACTGGGTGGGTGGGCTGGTGGGCCTGGGGGCTCGCCCATATCTACTTCCTGATCGGGCTCAAGAACCGGGTCTCGGTGGCGATCAGCTGGCTGTGGATCTACCTCACGGGACACCGGAGTGCGCGGCTCATCACCTGGGGTGAGGCGGGCAGCGGGCGGAAATGAAAAAGGCCGGGTACCCTGCGGTACCCGGCCCGAAACTTCGACCAGAGATCGATTACTCGACCGAGATCTCGGTGACGGCGACCTTGCCGGTGCGGCGGTCTTCGCCGGTCTCGAACGAGACCTTCTGACCTTCCGCGAGGCCCTGGAGGCCAGCACGGTTCAGAGCGGTAGCGTGGACGAACACGTCCTTGCCGCCGTTATCGGGCTGGATGAAACCATAGCCCTTCTGATCGTTGTAGAACTTGACGGTGCCCTTTTCCATCGGGTGGATCCCTCATTCGCATTGCAGTTCATGGACAAGGGGTCATCCCTGCCCGGTCAGTCGATTTTGGAGTCCCTTCGTGCGCCTGACCGAGGACGGGGGCATACGGCCGGATGTCAGCCAAATGTCGATACTCAAACGGATAGATTGCGGCGGCGCGATTGGCAAGTGACGCCGATGCATGGCGTCACGCCCGCGAAACGATACGCTCCGGGCTCATCCAGTAAGGTGGCATGGCGCCGGCAAGGTTCGACAGGGGCAGAACTTCGGGTTTCAGCCTGATGCCGAGCACATCGCCCATGAAGGCGCGGCGGGCCTCGATGCGGCCCCAGACGTCCGGAAATTCTTCGCGCAACTGGTCCCGGCCCCAGTCGTCGAGCAGTGTTATGCCGTCCTCGATATTGGCGCCGTGGTAGGGCGGCCCCGCGGCAGGGATGATGTCGATCTGCACGCACTGGCCGGAAACGAAAGCCTCGGTGGAGCCCGGATAGACCGGCGTGTTCATCCATTCGTCGATATGGATGAGGTGGCCGGGGTTGAGCGCCAGCTTGAAGAACGAGTTGTCGAGCTGCTTGCGCACCAGCGTATCGAGGGTACCGCCGGTGACGCCGATGCCGATGGTTTCGTACCACTCGGCGGCGCAGAGAAAATACGGACCGGCGAGGCGCTCGACATAGTCGCGGGCGGCCGCGGGTAGCCCAGCTTCGTCCTCGGCCAGCCAGCCCATGCGGCTCGACAGGCCGCCCCAGTAGCCGACTGCGGTGGTCATCGGGTCGCCGAGTTCGAGCTTACGGCCGGTCGGGCTGTTGAGGCCGACGATCGGCTCACCGGAGGAGAACATGGTGTGGCAGGAGTGCGGAAGCACGCCGAGCTGCATGTTGCGGACGGCGTCGAAGCCGGTGATGCCCGGTTTTACGCCACGGATCAGCCGCTTGATGGCCTCTGAACAGGCGATGGCGCCGAACTCGAACTGGGCGATCTGGGCGATCTCGTTGACGGCCCGGAGGCCGGTGACGGAGTGCATCAGCAGCACGTTGGCGTTCACCACACGGCCATCGGCACCGACGAGCTGTCGCAGCGTATCGACGATGTAGGACGGGGTCTCGAGCCAGGACTCCGGCTTGGAGGCCTCGTCGGGGCCGAAATATTTCCAGCCCAGCACGCCGATGCGCTGGCGCGTGTCGATGCCGGCGTTGCGGAACACTTCGGCAAGCGCCGGGGTCTTGGTGCGGTCCTGGCCGAGCAGGCCGAACGGCGGATAGAGGCGTGCCTCGACGTCGATGCCGGCTGCTTCGGCGCGCGACAGGTTCTCCGGACCGACCAGCAGGGTGGGCGTGGCGTCGGGCGAGATGATCAGCAGCGCTTCCTCGAAGCGCGGATCGAAGCCGGTGAGCCAGGTGAGGTTGGCGGTGTGCTCGCGGTCGGCATAGATCACCAGCGCATCAAGGCCGGCGGCGCGACGGACGCGGTTCAGGTTGCCGAGGCGCGAGGCGTAGACGGAACGATCGAGCTCGGGTCGGGTTTCGGGAATGCCGAACTCCGGGAGCTTGGCATCGACCAGTCTGAAGGCAGGCATTCGGGTCCCCTACCCGGCAAGAATACGTAGATCGAAGCGGAATCGGCGAACGAAAGCAACGGCCCGGGCTTGAACGGGTGTTGACAACGCCTCACATCTACTTGCTATTAAGAACCATTCGCAACAAGTGATGCTCATTCATGCTTGATCGCCGTCAGTTCGCCGTAGGCTTCTTTGGCCTGGGCCTTGCCGCTTTGCTGGCCCTGCCGGCCGTCCCTGCGCTGGCGCAGGAAAAGTTCAAGGTCGTCACCACTTTCACGATCATCGCCGACATCGCCCGCAACGTGGCCGGCGATGCGGCGGATGTGGAGTCGATCACCCGGCCGGGCGCCGAGATCCATAACTTCCAGCCCGGCCCGCGCGACGTGGCCAAGGCCCAGGAAGCCGATCTGGTGCTGTGGAATGGCATGAACCTCGAGCAGTGGTTCGAGAAGTTCTTCGAGAACGTGAAGGACGTGCCGCAAGTCGTTCTCACCGATGGCATCGAGCCGATGGGGATCTCCGAGGGGCCCTATTCCGGTAAGCCCAATCCGCATGCCTGGATGAGCCCCAACAATGCGCTCGTCTATGTCGAGAACATCCGGAAGGCCCTGGTGCAGTACGACCCCGCGAACGCCGCGACTTACGACGCCAACGCGGCGGCCTATTCCGAGCAGATCAAGGCGCTCGATGCGCCGCTGCGCGCCCGGCTCGACCAGATCCCGGCGGACCAGCGCTGGCTCGTTTCGTCCGAGGGGGCGTTCAGCTACCTGACGCGCGACTACGGCATGAAGGAGCTTTATCTCTGGCCGATCAATGCGGACCAGCAAGGCACGCCACAGCAGGTGCGCAAGGTCATCGATGCGGTGCGGGCCAACAAGATTCCCGTCGTCTTCTCGGAGTCGACGATCTCGGACAAGCCGGCCAAGCAAGTGGCCAAGGAGACCGGCGCGGCCTATGGCGGCGTGCTCTATGTGGACTCGCTCAGCGAGGCGGACGGGCCGGTGCCGACCTATCTCGACCTCCTCAACGTGACCGTCGACACCATCGCCAAGGGGTTCGGCAAATGAGCCTGTCCGCCAACGTGCCGCATGAGGCATGGAACCCCGAGGCGATGCCGAGCCTGAACGTTTCCGGCGTGACCGTCGCCTATCCCAACGGCAATGTGGCGCTGCGCGACGCCAGCTTTTCGCTTGGCGCCGGCACGATTGCCGGGCTCGTCGGCGTCAACGGTTCGGGCAAGTCGACGCTGTTCAAGGCGATCATGGGCTTTGTCCACCCGGTCGCGGGGGAAGTGCGGATCGCCGGGCTGCCGGTGCGCGAGGCGTTGAAGCGCAACATCGTCGCATACGTGCCGCAGGCCGAAGAGGTGGACTGGAACTTTCCGGTCCTCGTCGAGGACGTGGTGATGATGGGGCGGCAGGGCCATATGGGCTTTTTCCGCGTTCCCTCGCTGCGCGACCGCGAGCTGGTGGACCAGTCCCTCGCCCGCGTCGGGATGAGCGACTATCGCAAGCGCCAGATCGGCGAACTCTCCGGCGGGCAGAAGAAACGCGTCTTCCTCGCCCGGGCGCTGGCGCAGGAAGGGCGGATCATCCTCCTCGACGAGCCGTTCACCGGCGTGGACGTGCAGACCGAAACGGCGATCATCGACCTGATGAAGGAGCTGCGCGACCAGGGTCACCTGATGCTGGTCTCGACGCATAATCTCGGTTCGGTGCCGGATTTCTGCGACCAGGTGGTGCTGGTCAACCGCACCGTTCTCGCCTCGGGACCGACGCGCGACGTGTTCACGCAGCCCAACCTCGAAAAGGCGTTCGGCGGCGTGCTGCGCCACTTCCACCTCGCGGGGGACGACCTCCATGACGATACGGCCGACCGCCGCCGCGTCACGGTGCTCACCGACGACGAGCGGCCGGTGGTCTTTTACGGCGAGAATGGCTCGGGCGCGCCGGCATCGCCCAGCAAGCCCAAGGGCGAGCAAGGGCACGAGTGATGCTGGAAGAACTGCTCGTTCCCTTCACCTATGACTACATGGTCAAGGCGATGTGGGTGTCGGCCCTGGTGGGCGCGGTCTGCGCGTTCCTGTCGGCCTATCTCATGCTCAAGGGCTGGTCGCTGATCGGCGACGCGCTCGGGCACGCGGTGGTGCCGGGGGTGGCGACGGCCTATCTGCTCGGGCTCCCCTATTCCGCCGGCGCCTTCGTCGCAGGCGGCCTCGCCGCCGCCGCCATGGTGATCGTGCGGGCAAGGACGCGGCTGCGGGAGGATGCCGTCATCGGCATCATCTTCACCTCGTTCTTCGCGCTGGGCCTGCTCATCGTGTCGCTAAACCCAACCGCGGTGGACGTCCAGGCGATCGTGATGGGCAATATCCTCGGCATTTCCGACAGCGACGTGGTGCAGGTGGTGATCATCTCGCTCGTCTCGCTGGCGATCCTCATCCTCAAATGGAAGGACCTGATGCTGGTGTTCTTCGACGAGAACCACGCCCGCACCGTCGGCCTCAACCCGCGCGCGCTGCAGGTGCTGTTCTTCGCGCTGCTCGCGGCCTCCACGGTCGCGGCGCTGCAGACGGTGGGCGCCATCCTCGTAATCGCCATGGTGGTGACGCCGGGGGCGACGGCGTATCTGCTCACGGACCGGTTCCGCACGCTGCTGGTCATCGCGGTGATCCTCGGCTCGGCCACGGCGGCGGTGGGCGCCTATATCTCGTTCTTCCTCGATGGGGCGACGGGTGGCGTCATCGTTTCGCTGCAGACGCTGCTGTTCCTTCTCGCCTTCTTCTTTGCTCCCAAGCATGGCCGCATCGCCGCCCGCCGTCGGGCGCTGCGCGAGGGAGGCGTGTGATGGACCTGATCCAGACGTTCCTGCTCGAACCGCTGAGCTACGACTTCATGCAGCGGGCGCTGCTGGTCGCCATCCTCGTCGGAGCGGTATCGGCGGTGCTCAGTTGCTTCCTCGTGCTCAAGGGCTGGTCGCTGATGGGCGACGCGATCTCGCACGCTGTGCTGCCGGGGATCGTCATCGCCTATGTGGTGGCGCTGCCGCTCGCCATCGGCGCCTTTGTCGCCGGGCTGTTTGCGGCGATCAGCACGGGCTACCTCAAGGACAACAGCCGGATCAAGGAAGACACAGCCATGGGCATTGTCTTCACCGGCATGTTCGCCATCGGGCTCGTGATGTTCTCGCGCATCGAGACCGAGCAGCATTTGAGCCATATCCTCTTCGGCGACATGCTCGGCATCAGCTGGGGCGACCTCATCGAGACGGCGATCATCGCCATCGGCACGCTGCTGGTGGTGCTCGCCAAGCGGCGCGACTTCCTGCTCTACGCCTTCGATCCGCAGCACGCCCGGGCCATCCGCCTCAACGTGCCGCTGCTGCACTATGGGCTCCTCGCCATGCTCTCGATCACCATCGTCGCATCGCTCCAGGCGGTGGGCATCATCCTGGTCGTCGCCATGCTGATCGCGCCGGGCGCCATCGGGTTCCTGCTCGCCAAACGCTTCGAGACGATGCTGATGATCGCGGTGGGTGTGTCGGTCGGCGCCGGGGTGCTGGGCACGCTGATCAGCTACGCCATCAACGGGGCGACGGGGCCGTGCATCGTGCTGATCCAGGCGGCAGTGTTTCTGGCGGCGCTGCTGTTCGCGCCGGGGAGCGGGTTGCTGCGGCGGCGGGCGGCTTAAGGCTTGCGCAGCACAGCCGACGAACGATATCATGCGCATGTTGATGCGCATGGAGTCGCAAATGACAACAGCTCGCAAGTCGGCCAACCTGTCAATTGACGCTCGCCTGTTGGATGAGGCCAAGGCGTTGAAGATCAACCTGTCCGCTGCGGCGCAGGTTGGCATTCGCGACGCCATCGCCGCCGAAAAGGGACGTCAATGGCAGATTGAGAATGCCGAGGCGATCCGCAGTTCAAACGAGTATGTTGAGAAGCACGGCCTGCCCCTAGCCAAATACCGGATGTTCTAGTGGCAACGTTCGACATCCACCGCTCTGGTGATGGGTACTTGCTGAACGTCCAGTCCGACCTGCTCGACGGACTGAATACCGTTCTAGCTGTGCCGCTGATGCCCATTGAGCGTGCACCGCTTCCAATGGGTCGATTGAACCCGGTCATAGAGCTAGCTGGAGACCGGTATTCGATGGTGACCCAGTATATGGCGTCGACGCCGATCCGAGAGCTGGGCCCACTCGCCGGAAGCCTCAAATTCTCGCACTACGACAAGATCAAATCCGCGCTGGATATGATTTTTCTCGGCTTCTAGTCCTCGACCAGTACCTCGGTCACCGTCGCCTTTGCCAGCTGGCGTTCGCGCAGCCAGATGTAGAGGCCGGAGCCGATGACGATGGGGGCGCCGACGAAGATCCAGACGTCCGGGGGCTGGTTGAAGATCAGCCAGCTCGAGGCGGTCATGAAGATGATGTGCAGGTAACCGAACGGCGCGAGCACCGAGGCTGCGGCGAAGCGATGCGCGGTGGTGACCAGCAGGTGCCCGACCAGTGCGGCGGCGCCGATGCCGATGAACAGGCTCCAGACGAACGGATCCTGCGGCCACACCCAGCCGCCCAGCGAGAATGGTGCGATGCACAGGGTCGCCACGGCCGAGGCCCAGAACTGCTGGGTGGTGGTCGAGTCGACACCGGCCAGCTTGCGGGTCAGCAGGTTGTAGAGCGCGCTGAACACGGCGGTGATCAACGACAGGATCACGGCGGGATGGAAGGCTTCGGTGCCCGGCTGCACGATGATCAGCACGCCGGCAAAGCCGACGCCGATGGCAGCCCAGCGGCGCCAGCCGACCGTCTCGCCCAGCATCGGGATCGACAGTGCGCAGAGGATCAGCGGCATCGTGAACGAGATGGCCGAGGTCACGGTGAGCGGCAGGAAGGTCAGGGCGAGGAAGTTGGTGATGGTCGAGCCGAGGAGGCACAGGCCACGCGCGATCTCGACCTTGATGTTGCGCGTCCCAGTGAGCGTGCGCACCCCGCGCGTCGGCAGGAAGAGGGCGAGAACCAGGATGAACTGGCCGGCATAGCGGACAAACACCACTTCCATGGTGGGTAGGCCGGCCTGCGTCATCAGCTTGGCGCAGCTGTCGATCACCGTGTAGCAGAAATAGGCGCCGAGCATCATGGCGATGCCCAGCAGCCGGCGATCCTCGATGGGTTTTACGGCCGGGGCCACGCTCAGTCCTCCACCGGCTCGACGGTGATGCGGCGCTTGAGCTGCAGCTCGCGGAACCAGATGTAGACGCCAGAGCCGATGATGAACGGGGCGCCGAGGTAGAACCAGATATCGGGCGGATCGGAAAAGATCAGCCAGCTGGCAAAGGCCAAGAGCAGCAACTCGGTGTAGCTGAACGGCGCAAGTGCCGAGGGCGGCGCGTAGCGGTGAGCGATGGTGTTGAGCTGGTGGGCGGTGAAGCCCGCGACACCGGCGGCGAAGAAGGCGAACCAGCCGGGACCGCTCGAGGGCCAGGTCCAGTCCTGGAAGGCGAAGGGGGCGACGCACAGCATGGCGATGAGACCCGAATAGGTCTGCTGGGTCGCCGCCGAGTCCACCCCGGCGAGCTTGCGCGTGATGATGCTGTAGAAGGCGGCGAACAGGGCACCGGCGAGGCAGATCAGGGAGGCCCAGTGGAAGGCCTCGGAGCCGGGACGGACGATGATCAGGATGCCGACAAAGCCGACCGCGACCGCGGCCCAGCGGCGCCAGCCGATCTTTTCGCCGAGCAGCGGGCCGGAGAGCGCGGTGACCATCAGGGGCATGGTGAAGAGCAGCGCGCCGGTGACGGTCAGCGGCAGGAAGCGCATGGCGAGGAAGTTGGCGGCCGTAGTGCCGAGGAGGCAAAGGCCGCGCAGCAGTTCGAGCCGCCAGTTGTTCGAGCGGAACAGGTCGCGCTGGATCGGCAGGAAAAGGGAAATGCCGAGCGCCACGTGCACGGCGTAGCGCACGAAGACGATCTCGGCGAGGGGCAGGCCCTCGGTCGACATGAACTTGGCCGAGGTATCGAGCACAGCGAAGAACACCTGCGCGACCAGCAGGATACCGATGCCGAGATTGCGGCGTTCCTCGACGGGAGCGATGGTGGAAGTCATGGCAAGTCCAGCGCCGCGTGGGGGTCAGCGACAGCCGCACCAAGAGCGCGCGAGGTGTCGGCCTGTCAATGCCGGCGCGGTCACATTGCGTACGGCTCGGACTAAAGTCGGCCTAGCTGGCGCGAGGCGCCGGCTCACCGACGAAGCGGCGCGCAAGGACGAACAGGCCGAACAGGATGGCTGTCGAACCGAGGTCGCCGATGAGGCTGTAGCCGAAGAACGGGATCGCCGCGACGTAGCAGGCAACGAGGCCGTCGAGGCTGTAGCCGTAGTAGCCGCCAACCCAGACGCCGAAGTTGGAAATGATGAAGAAGGCGAGGCTCGAGAGCAGTGCCGCGCCGCCGACGCGAACAATGCTCAGCTGGCCCAGCAGGGCGCGGCCGATGACGGTCGCGGCGAGCATGCCGGCATAGGTGAAGAGCGCCGAGCTGTGCCAGCCGAGCGCGACATCGGAGATCACCATGACCGAGATCGGCACCAGCGCAGCATTCCATGGATGGCGGATGGCGTAGGCCGCGAGCAGGCTCACCCCAACCACCGCCGTGACATTGGGCGGATGCGGGAGCAGCCGGCTCAACACGCCGACCAGAATGAGCACGATGGCAAGTCGTTCGCTGTTGGTCATCTTTCGATTGTCTCGCCTCCGCCGCGCCGGGTCAACAGGTCACCGCTGGCGGCGTTGCCGGCGATAGGTCGCCGGGGAGAGCCCCGATTGGCGGGCGAAGGCGCGGCTGAAGCTCGTGTGCGAGGAGAAGCCGCAGGCCAGTGCGATGTCGATCAGGCTGCGGTCGCTGCCGAGCAGAAGCTGCTTGGCATGCGAGAAGCGCTGCCGGGCGACGTAGCGATGCGGCGACTGACCGGTGGCGGACTTGAAGGCGCGGGCGAAGTGAAAGCGGCTGAGGCACGCCACGTCCGCCAATCGGGCGATCGACAGGTCGCCCTCGATCTCGTCGGCGATGAAGGCGACGACGCGCTCCAGCCGCCTCCCATCCAGCCGGCCGACATCGCGCGCCTCGTCGGTGGCGGTGCCATAGTCGTGGGCCAGCTTGGCGACGAGGCCGCGGGCCAGCGTTTCGACCAGCAGGCGCCCACCGGCGGTTTCCAGTTCGAGTTCGGCGAGGATGGCGCGAACGATGTGCTCGACCAGCGGGTCGTTGAGACCTGCCAGGTACCCGACCGACTGCGGTGCGACCGGCCCTGAGCGTTCGAGCGACAGTTCGGCAAACAAGCCGGGGGCGAGGTAGACGTGACCGACCCGGTCGATGGGGCGGCTGATCGATATCCGGTCTTCGTATACCCCGGCCGGACAGAGCCACAGCATCCCTGGCAGGACCGGCGTTTCCTGCAGACGACCGTCGCCGTTGCGTCGTACCACGCCCTCGCCGTCACCGGTCATGGTCAGGGTGATTTCGGTCTGGGTGGGCAGGATGGGCGGGATTTCGCCGGGGGCGTGGGCGCGCAGTTCGGCGGCGAGGCCCACCCAGGCGCGGTCAGCCGAATTGGCAATGAGGCCGGCTTCAGAGAATTTCTGCCGACCGTGCTCGAGAATGCTGTCCACGTCGCCCACCCCAGTCCACGCGCGGGCAACAGCATGCGGCCGAGCGGGTCAGCGGGTCAATGTACGTCCCCACCCTCTTCCAGCGCGTAGCCCTGTCCGGGATGATTGACGATCCTGACGGCCTGGTCGGGGGCTTCAATGACGCGACGCAGGCCGGCAATCTGTACGCGCAGGTTCGTGTCCTCGACATGCAGGCCCGGCCAGGCCGCGTCCATCAGCTCGGCATAAGGCACCACCCTGCCCTTGTGCGAGAGCAAGGCGCCGAGGATCAGCAGGGCCCGGCTGCCGACGCGCAGCGAGCGACCGTCGCGAAACAGCATGTAGGCTCGGAACTCGAACGGGCCGAAGCGAATGCCGGTGAGCACCGATGTGATTGTGAGGTTCATGACGCGGAAGCCTGGGCCTCGGCAGGCGAGAGCGCTCGCCCGGATGTGCCCGACACTGTGCCGAACGTGCTGTCTTGACATGCATGGCTAACGTAGATAGCTATCATGGCTACATATATTAGCCATTGAGGTCCAATCATGCCTACGACCGCTCCGGGCCTGCCGCCCAGATCCGTCATCACGTTCCTCCGCATCGAGGGACTCGTCGCCCTTGTTGCCGCCGTCACCGCCTACTGGTTCCTGGGCGGCAATTGGTGGCTGTTCGCCATCCTGCTGCTCGCGCCCGACCTGTCGTTCTTCGGCTACTCGGCCGGCCAGAAGATCGGCGGCACCATCTACAACCTCGCCCACACCTACACCGTGCCTGCCGTCATCGGCGCCATCGGCTGGTTCGGCGGGGTGCCGCTGCTGGTCGAGATCGCGTTGATCTGGTTGGCCCATATCGGCATGGACCGTGCGCTCGGCTACGGACTCAAGTATCCGGAAGTGGCCCAGCACACTCATCTCGGCCTCATCGGGAAGGCGAAGAAACTTGCCAACGCCGGCTAAGACATCGCGCGATGCGCTTGCGACCATCGCCCGGGGGCTCGTCGAAGCCTCCGGGCCCGATGCGCTTACGGTGGGAGCCGTGGCGCAGGCGGCCGGGATCAAGCCGCCCTCGCTCTACAAGCACTTCGAGGATCGCGCGGCACTGCTGAAGGTGGTTGAGATCGAAATCCTCCACGAGCTCGAGGCCCGACTGCGACGCGAGATGGAGGGCGACGGCCCGCGGGCGCGGCTCAAGTCGCTGGCGCAGGTCTATCGCCGGTTCGGCTCGGAAGCGCCCAACCGCTACCGCGTCATCTATTCGGGCAATGCCTTCATCGACCCCGAGATCCGCGCCGCCTGCCTGTTCTCGGCGCAGCCGCTGTTCGAGGAGTTGCGCGCCGCCGGGATCCCGGAGGCGCGGGTGCTGCCGGTGTCGCGCACCATCGTGCCGTTCCTCCATGGCTTCGTGCTGATGGAGATCGGCAAGGCCTTCAACCTCGGCGGCGATGTCGATGACGCCTTCGAGACCGGGCTCGAAACGATCCTGGGCGGAATTGGCTAGCATCCCTGTCGATCTCCATCGCGTTCATTCGTCCAGAGGCTGAGCGGCACTGGCCGCGATTGGGCCGCAAGGAGTGAAGCGATGGGTTCGAGCGTTCTCTACATGTCGATATCGGCCGACGGTTTCGTCACCGGGCCCAATCCCCGGGCGGACAATGGCATGGGCGATGGTGGCATGCGCCTGCACGGCTGGTTCCTGCCGGACACGGAAAACCCCGACATCGAAGCGGGGCTCGCCGGGCTCACCGGACCGAACAAGGTGGTGTTCGACGAGTTGCTGTCCACCGGCGCGGTGGTTGCCGGGCGCGGCACGTTCGAAGCGGCGGGCGGCTGGAACGGCGACCACCATGATGGCGTGCAGATCTACATCCTCAGCCGCAACCCGGCGCCCGACTGGGCCGTGAAGTGGCCGAACGTGCACTATGTCGACGATCTCGCGCTTGCCATGCGCGAGGCGAAGGCCGCGGCGGGCGAGCGCAACGTGATGGTGCATGGCGCGTCGGTTCTCGTGCCGATGGCGCTCGAGGCGGGCCTGCTCGACGAGATGATGCTGCACCAGGTCCCGGTGCTGATGGGCGGCGGTCGTCGGCTGTTCGAGGGGCTGAGCGGCGGCCAGCGCGAACTCGAACGGGTGCGGCTGTTGCAGGCAGAGGGCGTCACGCACCTCCACTATCGGGTGCGGAAGTAGCGCCCTACTCCGCCGCCTCGGCGCCGATGAAGCCGCCGGACTGCCGGGCCCAGAGCGTGGCGTAGGTGCCGCCGCGCGAGAGGAGCTGCGCGTGCGTGCCTTCCTCGATGATCCTGCCGTGGTCGAGGACGATCAGCCGGTCCATTTCGGCAATCGTCGACAGCCGGTGGGCGATGGCGAGCACGGTCTTGCCCTGCATGAGCGATTGCAGCTGGCCCTGGATTGCCGCCTCGACCTCGCTGTCGAGCGCCGAGGTGGCCTCGTCGAGAACGAGGATGGGCGCATCCTTCAGCAGCACGCGGGCGATGGCGACGCGCTGGCGCTGGCCGCCCGATAGCTTGACGCCGCGCTCGCCGACATAGGCGTCGTAGGCGGTGCGGCCACGCTGATCGACCAGCGCCTCGATGAACTCGTCGGCCTCGGCCATGGCGGCGGCGTTCATCATCTCCTCGTCGGTCGCGTCGGGGCGGCCATAAGTGAGGTTGGCGCGAATGGAGCGATGCAGCAGCGCCGTGTCCTGGGTGACGACGCCGATGTTGCGGCGCAGCGATTCCTGGGTGACGCCGGCGATATCCTGGCCATCGATGCTGATCGTGCCGCCCTTCAGGTCGTAGAAGCGGAGCAGCAGGTTCACAAGCGTCGACTTGCCGGCGCCCGAACGGCCGATCAGGCCGATGCGCTCACCCGGCTTGATGGTCAGCGACAGGTCCTCGATCACCGGCTGGCTGGATTTCTCGTAGCCGAAGCTCACGTGGTCGAAGCGGATGCCGCCCTCGGTCACGGTCAGCGCCCGCGCATTCTGAGCATCGACGAGACCGATCGGCTTGGAAATGATCTCGGCCGAATTCTGGGCGGTGCCGTAGTTGCGCATCATGCCGTTCAGCTGGTTCATCAGCCGCCCGAGCATCGCGTAGAGCCGCAGCACCACGCCGGTGGTGAGCGCCACGGCGCCGACGGTGATGATGCCCTCGGCCCACAGGTGCACCGACAGCGCCGTGATGCCGGTGATGGCGATACCGGACAGCATGGCCATGGACGAGCGGACGCCGACGAGCGTGCGCGCCAGTCTGCGCTGCGCGCCGAGATAGTCATCGAAGCCGCGGCGCACGAAGCGGTCGTCGCCCTCGGCCGTGCCGAACAGTTTCAGCATCTGGATGTTGGCAAAGCTGTCGACGATCTTGCCGGTGAGGGACGAGCCGAGCTCGGCGGTCGCGGCGGCGGCCCTCCGCATGCGCGGTACGAAGAAGCGGGCGCAGACGGCGAAGATCGCGACCCACACGACCATCGCCGCGGCGAGCCGCCAGTCGAGCTGGCCGAGGATCACCGTGGTGGCGACGACGAAGATGACGATGTTCCACACCACCTGCAGCAGGCTGACCATGAAGTCGCCGACTGCTGCACCGGCCTGCCAGACTTTGCTGGCGATGGCGCCGGCGAAGTCGTTCTGGAAGAAGCTGAGGTTCTGCCGGATGACATGCGCGTAGGCCTGCCAGCGCACCATGTTGTAAAAGCCGAGCGCGACGGTCTGCTCTTCCACCGTCGCCGACAGCCAGGCGATCAGGAAGCGGATGCAGAGCACCACGACCAGCATGGTCGCGAGCTCCTGCCCATTGGCTGCGATCAGGGCGTCCCAGCCCTCGCCGGCCGGCAGGGCGGTCATCATGTCGATGAGGCGGCCGACATAGTAGAACAGCGCTGCCTCGACCAACGCCACGAGCCCGCCCAGCACGACGAGGGCGAGGAAGGCGAGCTTGGCCTGGCTGATGTAGAACCAGAAGAAACGCAGCGTCAGCAGCGGCGGCCGCAGCTCGTCGACCCGCCGAAACGGATCGACCCAGGTTTCGAAGAAGCGATGGATGGGTTCGAGCAGCTTCATGATGCACGAACAGCAATAGCTTGAATTCTAACGAAGGAAAGTGAATTCGGGGAAAGGGTTGGGGAGCCGAACTTGGTGCAAGCCACGGTGCGACCTCCTCCACGGGTGTCACCCCTGCGAAGGCAGGGATCCATGTCACGGCCCGCGCTGGCGGAGAGATGGATCCCCGCCTTCGCAGGGCTGACACCGTGTGTGTTGGTCGGTCTGT
>JAESFU010000279.1_pt1 | contig 46318 bp, 45 predicted proteins | sample 9269461 | NCBI WGS metagenome assembly JAESFU01 (sample SAMN14502556, study PRJNA617107) | algae metagenome | isolation source: Stenomitos rutilans HA7619-LM2 and co-occurring heterotrophs from cave walls | place: USA: Waikapalae cave, Hawaii | collected 2009-07-28
CTCACACAACTTTTTTTATTCCGCTTCAGCCACTCTCGACTAACGACTAATCACTGACGACTATCATTCACTACCTTGCATTACCTACTATCATTGAAAACATACTTCCATCAATAGCCGCGTCCATTCTTCCAATTCTTTTTTCGTAAGATTCGTTTACCTGCTACGTTTACATCGGTTTTAGACAACAAAAGCCATGAACAAACGATTAGAACGCATCTCCGACGAAGCCATGATTGGGGGCGTATGTGCCGGATTGGCACAGTATTTTGGTTTGAATCGCACGGTTGTGCGGCTAATTTTTTTGCTCGGCATTCCGCTGCCTCATTTTCCGGCGTTGCTGATTTATGTTATCTTGTGGATTGTCATGCCGAAGCAGCCGCTTGGGGCATCTGTTAATCAATTAACCGTTTACGCAAACCCTGTTTTCTCCATGGACCCTTACAACCCTAATCGTCCTGCCAATCCCGACCGCAGCCTCATTGGCGGAGCCGTGCTGATTCTGCTCGGTATTTTGTTTCTGATCGACCGCTATTTCGACATCAACTTCGGCGACCTGTGGCCGTTTATCCTGATCGCCGTGGGCTTGTGGCTGATTTTCAAGGACCGGATCAAACCGCCCTACGATTCAACCAACAGCACGACCAATAACGACCCGAACGGAACACTGTAAATTATGTATGATGTAAGGTGTATGATGTATTCGGGAGTGAGCCATATATCATATATCATACATCTTACATCTTACATCTAAAAACTGTTATGCAACGAAGAAACGGATTGTTCTGGGGTATTTTTCTGCTGACGCTGGGCGTGCTGTTTCTGGCGCGTCGGGCGGGCTGGCTGGACGTTGATTGGCACTCGCTCGTAAATCTGTGGCCGGTCTTATTGATTCTGGCGGGCGTTAACCTGATTCTGGAACGACGCGGGAATCCGGCGGCTTTTATCACAACGGTTATGCTGGCGGTGGCCGTGCCTACTACGCTGTTCGGTTTCCTGAATCACCGACGCGACCGCGATGAGTTCAACATGCGATGGCATCATGATGACGATGACGACGATGAGGAGCGTAATGCGGATGGGAACGACGACGATGATTCGGACGATAACGACGGCGACGATAACGAAGATGACTACCGGTCGGAACGCGACCAGCGGGATTCGGAAAGCACAACGCTAAACACTGGCACCTTTGCCGAGGCAATGGATGCCGACACGCGGGAAGCCGTGCTGAAACTATCAGGAGGAGCAGGCCGGTTCATTATCAGTAACCCGAGTAGTGAACTGATTAAGGCAAATACCAAACAGTCGGCCGGGAGTTATTCCATGTCGGTTGATCGCGACGAAACGACGCATGTTCCGACCATCGAACTTAAGCCGACTGAAGAGAATCAGCACATTGACCTAAAAGACGGTAAGTTTGAGAACCGCGTGGACGTCCACCTGAACGCCACGCCCGTCTGGACAATGGACATTGCGCTCGGCGCGGGTCAGGGCGATCTGGATTTGAGCTCCTACGCCGTAAAAAGTCTCAAACTGGGTGCAGGCGCTGCCGACCTCGACCTGAAACTCGGCGCTAAAGCCGATCAGTCGGATGTGAAATTAGATGTAGGAGCGGCCTCGGTAACAGTGCACGTACCGAAAGAAGTCGGTTGTCGGATTAAGAAAGATGGCGCCCTCAATCTGGAGCAGTTAGACGATTTTACGAGCGTTGGCGGGGGCGAATTTGTCAGTCCCGGCTATGATGGGGCCAAAAAGAAGATGACGATTCGCTTCGACGGGGGTATTTCCCGATTCAAAGTCGTGCGATATTAAATTTTGTAAGTCGCAGAAAAGCCGAACGTTAGGGGCTGAATTTGGCAGATTAATCGCTAAATTCAGCCCCTTAAACGTTCATCGACCAAATACGCTTCATAATGCAAAAACTTCTCTATTCAATTACAATCACCTTATTGCTTAGCTTAGTTCGGGGTCAGGCGCAAACGCTCCCCTCTCCTAAAGAACATTTCGGCTTCAACATTGGCGATGATTACCAACTCGCTACCTATACCCAGACCGAAGCTTATTTTAAGAAATTAGCCGCGTCGGATCGGACCAAATTAATGGATATTGGCCTGACCGAAGAAGGCCGACACCAGTATATGCTGATTGTGTCGTCGCCGGAGAATATCAAAAAACTCGACCGCTATAAAGAGATTTCCCAAAAACTCGCTCGTGCCGAGAACATGACCGACGATCAGGCCCGGGAACTGGCTACTGAAGGCAAAGCCATCGTCTGGATTGATGGCGGGCTTCATGCCACCGAAACGGTAGGTACGCATCAACTCATCGAAACCGCCTGGCAGTTGGTGAGTCGCAAAGACGCCGAAACGCTTCGCATTCTGGATCAGTGCGTTATTCTCTTAACACATGCTAATCCCGACGGTCAGGAAATCGTGACCAATTGGTACATGCGCGATCCAAAACCCGAAAAACGGTCGTTAGAGAATGTGCCCCGCCTTTATCAAAAATATGCGGGTCACGACAATAACCGCGACTTTTTCATTATGAACATGAAAGAGTCGCAAAACATTGGCCGTCAGTTGTTTGTCGAGTGGATTCCGCAGATTATGTACAACCATCACCAGCGTGGCCCGGCAGGGTCAGTATTGGCGGGGCCGCCGTATCGCGACCCGTTCAATTACGTGTTCGACCCGTTGATGATTACGGGTATAGATGCCCTCGGCGCGGCCATGATTAACCGGCTCAACGCTGAAAACAAGCCCGGGTTTACTCGCTTAGGAGGTTCCGTTTTCTCGACCTGGTATAATGGCGGTCTGCGGACTACTACGCACTTCCATAACATGATTGGACTGCTTACCGAAATCATCGGCAACCCAACCCCCGAAGACGTACCGTTAGTGCCGCAACGACTAATTCCTAATGGCAACACGCCTTTTCCCGTTACGCCCCAGAAATGGCATTTTCGGCAATCTATCGACTATTCCATTTCGCTCAATTATGCCACGCTCAATTATGCCGCCCGCTACCGCGACGAGTTGCTGTTTAACATCTACCGAATGGGCAAAAACTCCATCGAGCGCGGCAGCAAGGATTACTGGACGCTTTCGCCCAAACGGATTGACGCGATAAATCAGGCGCATCAGGCCGACCAGAAAAAAGCAACAACCAGCCCGGCCAGCAGTACCGCTACCACGCCCGACCAATACGGTTTACTGCCAAGAGGAGGGGGGCTACCCGTTAAGTATTACGATTCCGTTATGCGGGCACCCGTCCTGCGCGACCCGCGTGGCTTTATCATTCCGGCCAATCAACCCGATTTTCCAACGGCGGTTAAGTTTGTGAATGCACTCATCAAAACCGGCATTCAGATTCAGCAGGCAACGGCTGCGTTTACGGTGGCTGGGAAACAATATCCAGTAGGTTCTTATGTCGTGAAAACCGATCAGGCATTCCGGCCGCACATTCTGGATATGTTTGAACCGCAGGATCACCCCAACGATTTTCAGTATCCCGGTGGTCCGCCTGTTCGCCCATACGATGCTGCCGGCTGGACATTAGCTTATCAGATGGGCGTTCAGTTCGACCGCATTCTGGATGGATTCGACGGCCCTTTTCAGAAACTACCCTACGGTGAACTCCAATCGCCGAAGGGCCAGATAGAAGGTTCTGCCAGTGCGGGCTATGTGCTGAATGCCCGGGCGAACAATGCTTTTTTGGCCGTTAATGACCTGCTCAAATCAGGTGCAGAGGTCTATCGGTTGCCGGGCGGTGTTCCGGGAATGCCTACTGTGGAGGCCGGGTCGTTTTTTGTTCCGGCATCAGCAAAGGCAAAAACAACGCTCGAAAAATCGGCTAATGAGTTAAGTCTTGACGTGACGGGTGTTTCTAAACGCCCAGCGGGTACGCTAACAAAAGTAGCTCCGGCCCGCATTGCGCTCTGGGATACCTACGGTGGCTCCATGCCATCGGGCTGGGTGCGTTGGCTGATGGAGCAGTACCGTTTCCCGATGCAGGTTGTTTATACCCAGGACATCGACGCGGGCGATTTGCGGAAGAAATACGATGTGATTGTGTTTGTTACCCGTGCCATTCCGGGCGTAGGTAATGCGCCCGCTCGCCCGGATGGTGAGTCGTCTTTTACAGTTAGAGAACCAAAAGCAGAAGAATTGCCAACTGAATACCGCCCGTGGTTGGGTAAAATAACAGCCGATAAGTCGATTCCGCAGTTGAAAAAATTTCTGGAAGCGGGCGGCCGTGTCGTGACTATTGGCAGCAGCACCAACTTAGCCTACCATCTGAGCTTACCCGTAAAAAATGCATTAGTCGAAATGGCCGCAACGGGGGTTGAGCGTCCGCTTCCAGCGGAGAAATATTACATTCCCGGCAGCATTTTACGGGTTAGCGTTGATTCTACCCAACAGGCTACCTGGGGCATGCCCGCGCAAACAGATGTTTACTTCGACGCTAGTCCGGTATTTAAAGTAGCCCCCGATGCTATTGCCAAAGGGACAGTGAAACCCTTAGCCTGGTTCTCGACAAACAAACCCCTACGTAGTGGCTGGGCCTGGGGGCAGGCGTATTTGCAGGATGGCGTGGCTGCGTTTATGGCTCCGGTTGGTTCCGGTACACTTTATGCGTTCGGGCCGGAAATCACCTTCCGCGCGCAGGCGCAGGGCACGTTTAAACTGCTATTCAATCAATTGTATGGGCAGTAGGGTAAAAAGCGCTCTATAACAAAAACGCCCGACCATCATCTGGTCGGGCGTTTTTGTGTAACGGCGTTCAAGTTCTAATTTCCCTGATTATTCAACCGATTAAGCAGCATTTTATTGAAAACCTGCTCAGTTTTGTACAATTCGGCTAACTGGGCCGGCGTAATCACTTTCAGAAACCGGCTCATGTATTCGTCGTCCAGGTCGGCGAGTTTCTGTTTTGCTGAATTAACTTCACGCAAGCCATTCACCAACTGGTTGTCGTTCATGTTACTACGCGAGGGTTCGTTATTCAGTTGCCGAATCCGCCGGTTTAATTCCTGCTTCCTGGCGTTATATTCGTTATAAACGGCCCAAAATTGTGGAGCCTGATCGGTAGTCAGATTTAGCCGGTTGGTAATCAGCCCAATTTTGGCAGCTTCAATCTTCTGGCGTCCGTTGAGGTCATTCTGTGCGGTGGCTACCTGTGCGATCAGCAACAGACTCATCAGCCAACCAATCCATGCGTGTCTCATTGTGGTAAAGTTAACCGTGCTAATAAATCAGGAATCGAGCGTCGGTTTAGCCGAAACGAGTTGATCCTTAATGTGTTGTTGAATATCGGCTGGTTGCACGTTGAGATACTGAATAGCCGTTGTATCCGTACCCAACGAAGAGTGAAGCTGCTGACTATCGGCCAACTCGTCGGCGCTGATTCCCTGGTCGTCAAGGTAGGCTGTAATGACATCGTTGCTCACGCCAGCCAGGGCCTCGCTCGGCAATGCCTCCTGACGTTGTGGCAGCGTTTGCCAGACCAACACCGCAATTAAACTGGCTCCCACCAGCGAAGCCGCCGTGCGTTGCCACGACCAGCTAATGCTAAAAGCCGGTTTGGTTTTGCGGCTCACGCGAGCCTGCACCCGGGAAGGTAACGCATCAAAATAGCCATCCGGTGCCGCAAACGGATGTTGCCGAAGCGGGTGTTCGGGTGGCAGTTCATCAAGCCGGAAATTCTGGTGCTCGTTCATCGTAGTGGTGTGCGTAGTACACAATTCTGTCTCGCTTTGGGAGTTTGACAGTTCTGTGTTTCCGGGGTTTAATCAGTGGTATCAGTTTTCGTCAAATAATCCTCAATTTTTTTGACGGCTAAGTGATACGAAGCTTTCAGCGCACCGACGGATGTGCCGGTAATTTCCGCAATTTCTTCGTATTTCATGTCGTCAAAGTATTTCATATTAAACACCAGACGCTGCTTATCAGGCAATTTAAGCAGGGCCTTCTGAAGTTTCATTTGTACCTCTTCGCCACTGGGTTCATTGCCCGACGTAACGTAGTCTGAATTGCTTTCCAGTTTCTCCATCAACTCGCCTTCTACATCGCCGATGGGCAGAAAAAACCGTCGGCGTTTTTTGTTCAGGAAGTTCAGGCATTCGTTGGTAGCAATGCGGTAAATCCACGTATATAACTGACTATCACCCCGAAACTGTTCCAGACTGTTCCAGACTTTTATGAATGTTTCCTGCACCAGATCGTCGGCATCGTCGTGGTCGATAACCATCTTGCGGATATGCCAATAAATTTTCTGCTGATACTTCCGTACCAGCAGATTGAAGGCATAATTCCGGCTCGACGAGTCGCGGTATTTAGTGAGGATTTCTTCGTCAGTCATAGATTAGTTGGTCAGTTGGTCAGTCCGTTAGTTAATCAGTGGCTGACGCAGATAGTGCTCTGGTATCAACTACTGACTGACTAACCGACTGACCAACTGACTGACTCATTTCATTTTCTTGCCATTACTTTCTTCACCTGCTCAACGATTTTGTCGGCGGTGAGGCCATATTTCTGCATGAGTTGATCGGGTGTGCCGCTTTCGCCGAAGGTATCGTGAACGCCTACGTATTCGAGCGGGGCGGGGTAGTTACGGGCCAGTACCTGCGCCACGCTGTCGCCCAGACCGCCGTTCAGCATGTGTTCTTCTGCCGATACCGCACAACCCGTTTTCTTTACCGATGCCAGAATGGCTTCTTCATCTAACGGTTTAATGGTATGAATGTTGATAATGTCGGCTTCAATGCCCTGCTCCGACAGGATTTCACCCGCTTTGATGGCCTCCCAAACCAAGTGGCCCGTGCAGAAAATCGACACGTCTTTACCCTCATTCACCGTCCACGCTTTACCGATTTCAAATTTCTGGTCAGCAGGGGTAAATACGGGAATGACCGGGCGACCAAAGCGCAGATAGACCGGCCCTTCGTGATCGGCAATGGCAATGGTTGCGGCTTTCGTCTGGTTGTAATCGCAGGGGTTAATAACGGTCATGTTGGGCAGCATTTTCATCATGCCCAAATCTTCCAGAATCTGGTGCGTGGCACCATCTTCACCGAGTGTCACACCCGCGTGGGACGCGCAGATTTTAACGTTTTTGTTCGAGTACGCCACCGACTGCCGAATCTGGTCATACACCCGTCCCGTCGCGAAATTGGCGAAGGTAGTCGCAAACGGGATGTGCCCACCAATGGTCAGTCCGGCCGAAACGCCAATCATATTGGCTTCGGCAATGCCACATTGGATAAACCGGTCTGGGTTGTCTTTTATAAACGCTTCGAGCTTGAGCGACCCGGCCAAATCGGCGGTAAGGGCGACTACGTTTGGGTGCGTTTTGCCTAATTCGGCAATGCCCGCGCCAAAGCCGGAGCGGGTGTCTTTCTTCTCGGTGTACTCGTATTTTTTCATGATCTGTATTCAGTTCGCCAAAGCGAGCGTTTGCAATTTAGTTAGAAAATAAGTGGCACTGGGGCAATTGGGGTGTTGAGCCGCATTTTCGATGGTGAAGCCGTATTTGAGCATTCGCCGGGCAAGCATGGGTTTTGTTCCAATACCGCGCCCGGTTTTGTTCAAAAAAATTTGTCTAATTGTCTCAAAAGGTTGTTTATCCTGTTCGGGATGCTCTATATGAGTCGTTACGTTTGTTAGGGCAGTTAATGTGAGCGTGTCGGCCAGGAACCAAGCCTCAATTGCTTTGACGGCAACTATAACAATCTGTCTATTGGATTCGCCAATGCGCTGTTTAGTAATACGCACAGACGTATCATTGTCTAAATCAGTCAGTACAACAATAAGTTTAGCCCCGAAACCAAGTAATTCCTGCTGGAGTGGATTAATCTGTTCTGGAAGTAGGTTCCCGGCTCCATCAGCGTCAATTACGGTTCCGACGCACTTGATTCCATTCTGTTGTAACCAAGCCTGAAACGAGTCTGATTCTAACAAAATCTGCTCAGTTTTACCTTCTCCAATAAATCCAATACTTACCATGCCAGCCCCACTCCTAAAACGTTCATCAACAAGGCTTCGTCCATTCGTAGTCCATGCAGATTCCGGTCTTTAAACTGATATGTTTTCGTAGCACCCTGCTCCTTTTGTACCACCACAGTTTCTTCGGGTTTTAATCTAGAAAGCATGGTTTGTGAATGGGTATTTAGCCAAATATAATGTCCTCGCTCTTCACACATGATGCGAAAGAAATCCACTAATTCGCCGGCTACCTGTGGATGCAAGCCGTTTTCGGGTTCTTCAATGCAAAGGAATTGTGGCTTGTCGTCGCTTTGATAAACAGCAGTTAAAAGAGCAAGAATGTTGTATGTACCGTCTGAGATTAAATCTTTAGTAAAGTAGTCATCCGACGATTGCTCGAACCAATGCAATTCATCACGATCATCAACTTCTACAGCTTTAAATCCAGGAATGAATAATTCGAGCCACTCGAAAATCTCGTTTCTCAAAACGGGGTTGGTTAAGACTCGTTTTAAGACTTTTTCGAGATTCATTGCCGAAGAGGAAAGCTTTAAATCATCAGTAAAGGGAAGTTTTGATCTTTCATCTTTATTGATAAATAGCCTTGTGAAATTTATAAAATGCCGATATACTGGAAGATTCTTCTGCATGGAAATGCCTGGAGGTTCAAACCAAGTAATGATGGCACCCTCGCTCTCATACTCAAAGTTATTGGGGTTTAACTTAAATTCATCACTGATGATTGCGTAAGAAGGAGCTGTATATGGAGCCTGTTTTCGAACTATGTCTTTTGTGCCTCCAAAAAGTCTTATGACTAATTCATCCCTTATTGTCTGTTTTAAATTCACAAACTCCAAAGCCTCGAAAATATTCGACTTGCCCGATCCGTTAGGCCCGACAAAGACCGTGAACGGATTTGGCTCAATAAGCTCAATTCGTTCAATGGACTTGAAATTTTCGATGACTAAGCGTTTGATTTTCATGGGATTTAGTCAACAGTCGGCAGTCAAGAGTCAAGAGTGGCTGACGCAAACCATTATCTTGCGTCAGCCACTCTTGACTCTTGACTGCCGACTGTTGGCTCCTTTTAATAATCCGACATCCCAACCGTGAGCGGCAGTTGGTTCAGGGCTTGCTGGAGTTGCTCGGCGTTGGGGGCTACGCCATGCCATTTGTAGCTGCCTACCATGTAATCCACGCCATAGCCCATTTCAGTATGCATCAGAATCAGCGTCGGCACGTCGGGGTCCTCCTGTGCTTTGCGGAGGGTGTCAATCACGTCGGCCATATCGTTCCCCTGCATCTCCTCAACATACCAGCCGAACGCCCGGTACTTGGCTCCCAGGTCACGGTTGTTGTTTACGTTGTCGGTTTTGCCGTCAATCTGGGCGTGGTTATAGTCGATCACGGCGGTCAGATTGCCGAGCTTTTTGTTGGGTGCAAACTGAGCCGCTTCCCAAATCTGGCCTTCCTGCTGTTCGCCATCGCCCATTAGCACAAACACGTGACCTTTGTCGCCGTTGAGTTTTTTGGAGTAAGCCGCCCCGTTCGCTACTGACAGACCCTGCCCCAGCGAACCTGACGCAATGCGAACGCCCGGCAGATGCTCGGCGGTGGTGGGGTGCCCCTGCAACCGGCTGTCTAATTTGCGAAAAGTCGATAGTTCGGAGAGAGGAAAATAACCCGCCCGCGCCAGCACCGAGTAAAAAACCGGCGAAATGTGACCGTTTGAGAGGAAGAAAATATCTTCATCGCGACCGTCCATATCGAAAATCGGATTACCCTGAGCATCCTTTTTCCGGTTCATAATCTCAAAATAGAGCGCTACCATAAAGTCGGTGCAGCCTAACGAACCACCGGGGTGACCAGAGTTAACAGCCGCTACCATGCGGACAATATCGCGCCGAACGGCGGTGGCAATGTGTTCGAGTTGTTCGAGTTCCATGTTATAGTAACCTGGACGGCCACGTCCGGGTGGTGTAAAGGTTTTTGCTGACGCAAACGCGGACGTGGCCGTCCACGCTACTCTATTTTAAAATTTGCTCTGCGTGCTCTTTGGTATCTACTTTGGTAATGATATCGCTGATGATGCCCTGTTCATCAATCAGGAACGTTGTCCGAACGATGCCCATAAAATTTCGGCCATACATCGACTTCTCTTTCCATACGTCGTAGGCTTCCACAATCTGCTTGTCGGTATCGGCGATGAGCGGAAACGGCAGGTTGTATTTCTTTATAAACTTCTGGTGTGCCTGCTCATCATCGACGCTTACGCCCAGCACCACATATCCTGCCGCCAAAAGGCGTTCATAGTTATCGCGCAGACTACAGGCCTGCGCCGTACAGCCCGGCGTATCGTCTTTGGGGTAAAAGTATAGCACTATTTTCTTGCCCCGATAGTCAGACAGTTTTATCGACTGGCCGTTCTGGTCGGTGCCTGTGAAGTCGGGGGCAGGGTTACCAATGTTCAGACTCATATGGATTGGGTAAAAGCCAGGCCGCCGAAGCGGAGCGGTTTCAAAAACCTTTTAGGTTTGACAGTTATCTTCTTCTCTTCTTTCGTTTCACGGCGGCTTTTCGGCGAACAGCAGGCTTAGGTTCCTCGACGGTTGTACTGTCAGAACCGATATTTCCCGAGCGATCTTTCACCTGTACCAGCACTTCAGCGCCGTTTTCAAATGGCTCGTCCGGGTTCAGTTTATCCGACCAGAGCAGCGCCCGTTTGTAATCATACTGCATCAATACCCACTCGCCGTTAACCAACGCCCGAAACTCGGCAATGCCCGATAAATCGTCCCGAATGCGGGCCGTTATACCTTTAGGCGTGGCGCTCAGGATGTCAACCATCGGCGGATTGGCATCTGTCACGAGTTGAAAGCGGCCTAAGGTACGGGTTTTAAACTCAATTTTACCTTTGTTCCAGACACCACCCAGAAAACTCTGATTCCCACCACTGATCCAGTAAGCTTTGGTTCGTGCTGTATCAATGGCAATGGGGTAAGTGGGCGTGTACTGAACCGTCAGATACTCATTAATCGGAATTGTTGACTGGTTAATTTCCAGCCCGCCCCCCGGTAATGAACGCATGGCTAAATGCAGCGTATCGAACAGCGTTTTTGGACTAAATTCCAAACGGGCATTTCCATCCGTAACCACTGTTGACTGACCTGGTATGACGCGCTTTTTAAAATTAGTTCGCACAACGCTTCGGTCAAACTGGATGGAGTCGGGCAATGTCCGACGCAAATCTATAAGATAAACGGCCAGATTGTTACGTACATAACTCGCAGCTTGTTCGGTAACGGTTCGTCCGGTGATGAGCTTTGCCATCGGGGGAGACGTGGTCGAAACGTTTTTTACGGTTAATTTCAGGACGTTCTCGTCGGTTGTAATGGTTGTAGTTGGTTCGTCTTCAGGCTCTTCTGTTGTGAAACTGGCTGGCTGAACGGCTAATGAATCTAACCGGGGTGGATTTGCTGAAGTAACTTCGGGCAGAATCGTGAACGTAAGCCGGGTTGCGTGGTCGAACGCATCATACAATGTCAGGCTTACTTCATGCGGTTGCCCATCGAGCAGAGGCAGTCGGCCCCGGTAGGCAGCATTGCTCTGAAGTTTATATAGATTCAGCACGTTGCCATCGGCAATGTAAGCCCGATGGTAACGCTGACCGCTCATTTGCTCTACTTCATAGTTTTCGTGAATATTCATGAACCGCGTTTGCTCATGTGGGAAACTGTTCATGTTGTAGGCAAATACCTCGCGGCCATCGAGCCGAATTTCCAAACAACTAATTCCGTTTCGGTAGGGCGACCCGCTGGTTTTGTCATAGCCCAGTACCTCCAGCCCAATTAGGCCCGAGGCCGTAATGGGCTTTGTAATCGTGTACGAACCGTCGGCCTGACGGACGGGCGCATAGCTGATGCGTTGGTATTCGCCGTTTATTCGTGAGGTCGGGGTCATGGTTTTCAGGGCGATGCGCTCAAAATAGGGCGGCACATTATCCTGAATTTCCGAAAAACCATACAGAAGCGGATTAATCAGATTGTCGTTCGCATCGCGAACCTCGAAGTGCAAATGCGGCCCGCCCGACCCGCCCGTATTACCCGATAAAGCAATCGTATCGCCCTTTGAAACGGGAAACTGGCCGGGTTGAAAACGCAGGTCGATCTCAAACGTTTTTTTCTGGTACTGTTGCGCCCGCAGGTAAACGCCGAGCGTATCGCTCAAGGTTTTGAGGTGCCCATAAACGGTAGTAAGGCCGTTCGGGTGTTTAATGAAAATAACGTTTCCGTATCCACCCGTAAACACTGCAATCCGGGACACGTACCCATCCGCAGCCGCGTGTACCGGCAATCCCTCGCGGCCACCCGTGCGGATGTCTAAGCCCGCGTGGAAGTGATTGGCCCGCAAATCACCCATGCCGCCCGACAGGGAGTTTTGTATACCCGGCTGAATAGGAAACAGAAAGTAGCCGGTTGATAGCGTTCCCGGCTGAATGTAACCTGTTTGCGTGGTGGTCTGGGCAGGTGTTGAATCCAGACTGCTTTGGCCCAGGACCAACCCCGAACGCAGCAGAACGATTATCAACAAAGAAATTAGTATTTGTTTCAAAAGCTATACGAATTGAAAACGTTGAGGGATGTTAGTCAACGAGTAACGACAGGTTCCCAACGCTTATTTAACGTCGAATGTCAACATGGGCCTATCCTCAATATAAGCCGTTAGTTTATCCCCAATCTGCACGGGGCCAACTCCTTTGGGCGTTCCGGTAAACAGAATATCGCCCTGTTGCAGAAGAAAATAACGGGATACAAACGAAATCAGGTAGTCAATCTTAAACAGCATCAGGCTGGTGTTGCCCTGCTGACGGGTTTCGCCGTTTATGTCTAACCGAAAATTCAGATTCTGTAAATCTGGGAAATCAGTTTTGGGGATAAAGCTCGAAATGGGAGCCGAGCCATTGAAGCCTTTAGCCAATTCCCAGGGAAGGCCCTTCGCTTTCAGTTTGCTTTGCAGATCGCGGGCTGTGAAGTCTACACCCACGCCGATTTCGTCGTAGTATTTATAGGCAAATTTTTCGTTGATGTTTTTGCCCACGCGGTTAATTTTCACCAGAATTTCAACCTCGTGATGCACATCGCTGGAGAAGTCGGGATAGAAAAACGGCTCATTTTTTAACGGAACAGCCGTTTCTGGTTTCATAAAAATAACTGGGTCGTCGGGTTGTTCATTGTTGAGTTCTTTGATGTGCTCGGCATAATTCCGGCCAACGCAAATAATTTTCATGAGCTATTGATTGGTGCGGAAAACCGCAACGGGTCGATTGAAAGCAGACAACAAGTCGTCTTTCGTTAAACTATTCAGAATGGTGCAAATCTAAGGACTAAAGAGGGCCTGAGCGCATGGGTTTAAAAAAAATTGAACAAACATGGTACGTTTCGGGTCATTATACGTCAGAATAGACAGTTAGAAATAAACCAAACGAAGAATGAAAAATGCGCTTATTGCGATGCTGATTGTCAGCTTTGCCATCGGTTGCCAGAAAGTTCCTATTACGGGAAGAAGCCAGTTGAAACTGGTACCGAATGAACAATTGTTACCGCTCAGTTTCACGAACTACAAGGGCGTATTAGATACCAGTAAGGTCGTTCGAGGCACTAATGATGCCGAAATGATTCGACGGGTGGGTAACCGCCTGCGCCAGGCTATGGAGCAATACCTGAATGCTAACAATTTAGGGAGCCGGTTAGAGGGTTTTCAGTGGGAATTTAACCTGATTCAAAGCCCACAGGTAAACGCCTGGTGTATGCCCGGCGGCAAGGTCGCTTTTTATACAGGTATTCTGCCTTATACGCAAAATGAAGCGGGTGCTGCCGCTGTAATGGGTCACGAGATTTCGCACGCCATTGCTGAACATGGGAACGAACGTATGAGCGAAGGCCTGCTGGCTAACGGCCTGATTCAGGGTGGGCAGATTGTGGCCGGTACAGCCGCCCGTAGCACCAACAATCAGGTTAATTCAATTCTGCTACAGGCTGTTGGTGCAGCTCTACCCATCGGTTATCAGGTAGGACGAGCGCTTCCACACAGCCGTAAGCAGGAGTCGGAAGCCGATCACCTGGGCGTAATTTTTATGGCGTTGGCTGGGTATAACCCCCAGGAAGCCGTTACCTTCTGGGGACGCATGGCTAAAGCAGGCAGTGGTCAGAAACCACCTGAGTTTTTATCAACCCACCCTTCCGACGAACGCCGGATTAGAGATTTACAGGCGCTTATGCCAGAAGCCATGAAATATTACAAACAATAAAAAAAGCCGGAGTCTACGCTCCGGCCTTTTTATTTGTTCGGGCTAATCTCCAGCTTAGCCCTTGTATTTGCAGTAACGGCCAAACCAGAGCTTGGCCGAACCTTACAAGGCAGCAATTACCTGTTTAACTTTCTCAGCGGCTTCTTTCAGTTCAACGGCCGACTGCACTTTCAGCCCCGATTCATCAATGATTTTCGCGCCTTCGGCCGCATTGGTTCCCTGAAGCCGAACGATAATTGGCACCGGAATATCGCCGATGGCTTTGTAGGCTTCCACAACGCCCGTAGCCACGCGGTCGCAGCGCACGATACCGCCGAAAATATTGATCAGAATGGCTTTTACGTTCGGGTCTTTCAGGATGATGCGGAAACCGGCTTCAACGGTTTTGGCATTGGCGCCCCCGCCCACATCGAGGAAGTTGGCAGGCTCGCCCCCCGACAGTTTAATAATGTCCATTGTAGCCATCGCCAGTCCGGCGCCATTTACCATGCAACCCACGTTACCATCGAGTTTAACGTAGTTCAGGTCGTTGGCCGACGCTTCTACTTCGAGCGGGTCTTCTTCCGTAATGTCGCGCAGGTTTGCCAGATCGGGATGACGATAGAGCGCATTGTCGTCTAAGTTTACCTTGGCGTCAACAGCCAGAATTTTGTTATCTGACGTTTTCAGTACCGGATTAATCTCGAACATCGAGGCATCGGTGTCAACATAGGCTTTGTAGAGCGATGTTACGAACTTCACCATCTCTTTGAAAGCTTCTCCCTGTAAACCCAGCCCAAACGCCACCTTGCGCGCTTGAAACGGCTGTAAACCCACGGCCGGGTCGATCCACTCCTTCACAATTTTTTCGGGCGTTTTTTCGGCCACTTCTTCAATGTCCATGCCCCCTTCGGTGCTGGCCATAATGACGTTGCAGGCCTTGCTGCGGTCGAGCAGGATGCTGATATACATCTCTTTCGGCTCCGAAGCACCGGGGTAGAAAACATCCTGTGCGACCAACACCTTGTTTACCTTTTTGCCCTCTGGACCAGTCTGGTGCGTAACCAGCACATTTCCGATGAGGTTCTTGGCGATGTCGCGTACGTCGTCAACGGATTTGGCTAAGGCCACCCCTCGTTGCTCCGACCCAACAATCCGGCCTTTTCCCCGTCCGCCCGCGTGAATCTGCGATTTAATGACAACAAACTTTGAATTTGTCTGCGCCATAATCTGCTTAGCGGCTTCAACGGCTTTCTCGGGTGACTCAGCTACGATGCCTTCCTGAATGCGGACACCGTACTTTTTGAGAATTTCTTTACCCTGATACTCGTGTATATTCATGACAACTGCAACAAGGAGGATTGGAAATCGTATTTTTGCGCGGCAAGTTAATTGGAAATGATGAATTATGAATGATAAATGATGAATGAAAGCCCACACAGGCTATTCATCGTTTATCACCACGCGAGTGCCACATCATCATTTATCATTCATCATTTATCATTCACTAATGCAGTCGCTTCTTCAAACTACTGATATTCGCCGGAGCTACGGCAACCTCCCTGTTCTGAAAGGTATTGATTTACGGATTGAACCCAGCGAAGTGGTGTCCATTGTGGGGGCATCGGGAGCCGGGAAGACGACACTTCTGCAAATTCTCGGCACACTTGACCGGCCCGATTCTGGCGAACTGCTTATTGATGGTCAGAATGTATTTACGTTGAACGACAGTCAGTTAGCGCAGTTTCGAAATAAACGAATTGGGTTCGTTTTTCAGTTTAACAACCTGCTTCCTGAATTCACGGCGCTTGAAAATGTGTGCCTGCCTGGTTTTATTGGCAGCAAAAACGACAGGCAGATACGTCAGCGGGCTACTGAATTGCTGGAATTGCTTGGTCTGCGTGACCGAATGACGCATTTGCCTTCTCAACTATCGGGCGGGGAGCAACAACGGGTGGCGGTAGCCAGGGCGTTGATTAACGAGCCGGCCATTGTTTTCGCCGACGAACCCAGCGGCAACCTCGATTCGCGCAACGCCGAAGAACTACATAAGCTTTTCTTTCGGTTGCGCGACGATTTCGGGCAAACGTTCGTCATTGTCACCCATAATGAGCACTTAGCTGACCTCGCCGACCGTAAATTGGTTATCCGCGACGGAACCGTACTGACATAGTATTGTAGGAAGGATTATATACTTGTTAGTTTCTAAATAATCAGCACTAAAATACTAATGTCAACAGTTTAGTCTACTATCTACGTACTAACACCGTATAAATACTCATTGATATATGCTTATACAAATAAGTCAATATATTGATAATCAGTATTTTAGGGTGTAGATTAAAAAAAAAGTTCGTTGGGGATTATTTTTTTAATACTTTTGTTTTATTATTGTATCGAAAAGAAAAGTTTTTCATAACGTTGAGTAAATCAGAAAGCCAAGAGAGCGTCTCGCTTGGCTTTTTTGTTTGCCCATACGGGTTGCTTTGTGCGTATTTTCTCTTTCTTTAGGAACCTAGCTGCTGGTAAATCCTATTGTCCGTCCATTTCCCTCTTGCCGTCCGGTATACTTGTTAGCAGAGCATCGACGCTCCATTTGCCGGGTCCAGTGAAAAAAAAGACCAACGCCAGCAGTATAAACAAAAAAGGGTGTTGGTCTTCGTACCAGAACTTTCCGTGGCCCACAAAAAAGGTGATGTAGAGCATAGTGCCTATCGTAACCAGGCAACCAATTCGGGTCAGAAAGCCAGCGGTGAGTAAAATACCAGCAACCAGTTCTGATCCTTTACCCAGATACACCATAAACGAGGGAGACGATGTTTGTTTGAACACATCCCAGGCTGCGTACTGCTTCATTTGAGCCGGGTCGAATACTTCCCATCCATGATAAACTAATAACAGGCCCACAACTATTCTGACAAAGGCAAGTCCGCTTTCCGGCCAAATCCCTTCTGCTGAAAAAAACTTTCTCATGGAAATTATAGTTTGACCAGGCTAAATAACCAAAAAACAAAACGCCCCCAATCGTTCGACTGAGGGCGTTTTTATTAAACGGTGTAAAAGCAGGCTGACGCTTACATCATGCCGCCCATACCACCTGGGTGACCGTGACCACCGCCACCCGCTGGAGCTTCTTCTGGCTCGTCGGCAATAACGCATTCGGTGGTCAGCAACAGGCCGGCAATCGACGCTGCGTTTTCCAGCGCCAGACGGGCTACCTTCTTCGGGTCGATGATCCCTACGGCAAACAGATCTTCGAAAGTGTCGTTCTTGGCATTATACCCAAAACCGCCCTGACCATCTTTCACCTTGTTCACGACTACTGAGCCTTCACCCCCGGCGTTGGCAACAATCGTCCGCAGTGGGGCTTCCAGCGCCTGCCGGATGATATTGACACCCGTTTTCTCGTCTTCGTTGATGGCGTTAATGCTGTCCAGCGATGAGATAGCCCGGATCAGCGCGATACCACCACCCGTTACGATGCCTTCTTCAACGGCAGCGCGGGTTGCGTGCAACGCATCGTCAACGCGGTCTTTCTTCTCTTTCATTTCTACCTCGGTAGCGGCACCAATGTAAAGAATCGCCACACCACCCGACAGTTTGGCCAGACGCTCCTGCAATTTCTCGCGGTCGTAGTCCGATGTCGTGTTTTCGATTTGGGCTTTAATTTGATTCACGCGACCCGTGATGTCATCTTTCTGACCAACCCCATTCACAACCGTTGTGTTGTCTTTGTCGATCAGGATTTTTTCGGCCTGGCCGAGGTAGTCAATCGTTGCGTTTTCGAGTTTGAAACCGCGCTCTTCGCTAATCACCTGACCACCCGTCAGAATTGCGATGTCTTCCAGCATGGCTTTCCGGCGATCACCAAAGCCCGGTGCTTTCACGGCGGCAACTTTCAGCGCACCCCGGATTTTGTTTACCACCAGCGTAGCCAGCGCTTCACCGTCTACGTCTTCAGCGATGATCAGCAATGGACGGCCGGTTTGGGCTACCTGCTCCAGAACAGGCAGCAATTCTTTCATCGACGATACCTTCTTCTCAGAGATCAGGATGAACGGACGCTCCAGTTCAACTTCCATTTTCTCGGTGTTCGTCACGAAATACGGCGACAGGTAGCCCCGGTCGAACTGCATCCCTTCTACGGTCTTCACTTCCGTTTCGGTTCCGCGTGCTTCTTCAACCGTAATAACGCCCTCTTTACCTACTTTTTTCATGGCTTCGGCAATCATTTTGCCAATTTCCTCGTCGTGGTTCGCCGAGATAGTAGCCACTTGTTCAATTTTACCGAAGTCGTCACCAATCGTTTGTGCCTGCTCCGACAGGTTTTTCACAACGGCCTGAACCGCTTTGTCGACCCCCCGCTTCAGGTCCATTGGGTTAGCACCAGCGGCTACGTTTTTTGCACCAATGGAGTAGATGGCCTGCGCCAGCACCGTAGCGGTGGTGGTACCGTCACCAGCCGAATCGGCGGTTTTCGACGCTACTTCTTTTACTAACTGAGCACCCATGTTTTCCATGGCGTCTTTCAGTTCAATTTCTTTGGCCACCGTCACACCGTCTTTGGTAATGGTTGGCGAACCGAATTTTTTGTCAAGGATAACGTTGCGGCCTTTAGGACCGAGGGTAACTTTCACCGCGTCGGCCAGGGTATCAACACCCTTCTTGATGCGCTCACGGGCTTCTGTATCGAAGAAAATTTTCTTAGCCATGATTGGTTAATGATGAATTATGAATGATAACCGGGGCGCCGGTGCGATTATGAATGAAAGTGACAAATGATAATTGCAATACCTGGACAGCAATTCATCACTCATCATTAATAATTCATAATTAAATTAAACGATTGCGAAAATGTCGGACTCGCGCATGATGAGGTACTCTTTGCCATCGACGGTGATTTCTGTACCGGCATATTTGCCATACAGCACCGTGTCGCCCACCTGAACCGTTAGGGGCTCATCTTTCTTACCCGCTCCAACGGCAATGACCGTACCGCGCTGGGGTTTTTCCTTTGCCGTGTCAGGAATGATGATTCCGAACGAGGTTTTTTCTTCTGCCGGGGCGGCTTCGACCAGCACCCGGTCGGCCAGCGGTTTCACGTTCACTTTAACGCTCTCCGTTTCTGCTACCATGATAATGAGTTGATTAAGGTTATTAACTAATTGTACAATGCATTATACGACGCCATCGACTCGCCAATTACTGTGCCAACGAAGCCAGACTGTCAAATTTTCAGTGTTTAGCTGACAGTATTGTCAATCGGCTTTCTGGTTAAACTTCCTTTGGCAGAGTTGACTGATTGTCCTAACAGAATTTGGCAGTTTGCCGACTATTTGTTAGTTTAACCAGGCTTATACCCACCTAAAGTCGTTTTCCGGTGTATGAAAAAGTTGCAATCTGACTGGTTCACACAAACCTGGCTCGATGCCGAATACCAGAAATATGTCGTGATGGCATATTTACAGGCTGTTCAACAGAACTTTGCTGAACACAAACTCTGTCCTGATCTGCCTGAATTACGCGGTCACTACGATGCCGGTATTCGTTTTTCGAGGGGCAAAGGTACGTTAAATGCTGCGTTCCCCAAGCGTATTAATAGAGTTACTGGTCCACCTCCCCGAATCGAGTATAAATCTGAGGTAACGGACAGCGATTTTATGGTGGAAATGGATGCTATCATGGAGTTTGCCCTGCCGCGTTTCCAGAGTTTGCTAACAGAAGGTCACCAACGCTGGGCCGACATTGCCCAGTCGCTCATACTGGCACCCGTTGGTTTATTGCCGCTTCGCCCGGACGAAGGGTATCTGTTATTACATGCTACGAACCAGTCTGAAACACAGGTTTATTACTTCCAGATGACACTCTATTCCGAGCAGGAACCTGGTGGGCGGCTGGTACGGCTACGGTTTATGGAAGCAGTTCAGAAAAGTGTAGTCAATACGTTTGAGAATATAAAACTCGACCTGATCCGACGGCATCGTCATCTGCCTAACCCAGCTACCTTTATGCTGGAAAGTAGACGAACCTATCCCGTTCAGGAGACATTGCTGCCCATTGCCCGGCAACTGCTGGCGCAGGCCATAGCGTAGTTTTTTTGTCATGCTTCCTTCGTCTGGATGACAAAAAATAGCAAAAACAAGAAAGCCACCTCGTGAGTCAAAGTGGCTTTTCTGTTTCAAAAAATTTGTTAATACTTATTTCTGCGGAGTCAGCGCCGATGTAGAAGCGCCGGGTGTCTGGGCGCCGGGGACGGCCTGGCTTGGCGCAGCTCCGTTAGCTGCACTGGGTGCAGGCGTTGGGGCTGCAGCGCCCGGTAAGGTTTGGGTTTGCGCCCGGTCAACGTTGGCGCTATTGATACCCGTTGCCTGATTGCGATCCACCATGATGTAGGAAGCCAGCGACAATACCATTACGGCAATGCCAAGACCCCACGTGATTTGCTCAAGCAGATCGGTAGTTTTTTTGACGCCCATAAGTTGATTAGAACCAAGGCCGCCGAATTCGCCAGCCAGACCTCCGCCTTTTGAGTTCTGAATCAGAACGACAAGAATCAGCAGAACGGTGAGAATACAAATGATGACAATAGTTGCCGTTACCATGAAAAAGTTGCTAAATAAGTTAGTTAATGCTTTGTGATGTAGAGATTGGATAAAACTTAGCCCTCGGTCGTGTTCTGACGTTTCTCTAATTCAGCGATTTTTGCCGCAAAGTACGCCTTTTTTTCGGGATTTTTCACCATTAATTTCCTATACATTTCGCTGGCTTTGTCAATTTTTCCCTGCTTTTCTAAGATACTGGCGAAACTTTCGGTGACTAGCCCTCCGCCAACAGGTTTATTGCGTTTGGTTAAATCCTCCTGCTCAATAGTTTCGCCAGCCTTAGCCCGCACGGGCGAAATTCGGGGTTCGTTCTTAATAAAGCTGTCGATCAGGTCCAGTTGCCGTTGCCGCTCCAGATCGGTAGAAGACAGTTCGGGATGGTCGGATACGGCTTCAGCGATTTGGGTCAACTCGTTTTGCAGGGTCGTTTCTGCCAGCGTTGGGTCTTCAGGAGTCGGTACAGTAACGGAAAGCCCGGCTTGTTCTTCAGCCGCTGGATTGTCGTGGCTGGTCAGTCGCAGCAAGGGTAGTTTAGGGAAACTGCTGCCTATACCTGCTTTTGACTTGAACAGCGCATAACTTTCCTGCTGATAATCGTCGGGAATGGGAACGTGCTTGGCCGATAGCTCATTCAGTTTGGTCAGCAGGTTTTCAGACCACTGGAATTCATTGTCGATCAACTTTCGCAATGCATTACGACTCAGTGCGTGAGCAGCCGCCTGCCGCACGTAGGTGATGGCCTGCCCCCGCAAATGAACCGATGCGGCTTTCGCTGTTAAGGTATGCAAAGCCTGGCAGTACGGATAGGCCGACAGGCTCTCCTGCAACTGCAAAAAATCGGTAGGAGCCAGGTCTTCGGGGTGAGTGACCCAGTACGAGAATGTTTCTTTATCGAGGGGAAGCATAGGTCGAAAGTAATGATGAATGATGAATTATAAATTATGAATGAAAAAAATAGTAGAATTCATCATTCATCATTCATCATTCATCATTCATTTACCAGTCGGCGGCTGTTTTGTTGAAGATGTCCAAGACAATCTGATCCAGAATTTTCGGTACCAAACGGCTTTCGTTCTGGCTTAGCGTTTGGCCCTGCGGGAAATCCTGATAAAAGGAAAACGACTGCTCAAAGTTCTTACTCTCGTCCTTATTGTTATAGAATCGGGCCAGCACCGTGATTTGCAGCCGGTTAACGCCTGCCTGATCGGAGGCTGTCGGGGCAACGGCCAGCAGATCGTAGCCCGTTATGTTACCTTCCAGGACAATGTCGCCATTGTTGGGGATTACTTTCAGGTTGGTATACCGCTGGTAATATTCTTTCAGTTTTTCGTTGAACGTAAGCGGCAGGTTTGCCGGTCCACCCGCCGTTGCCAGCGTGAAATTATTGACCGTTACCGATTTAATATCCGGGGAGAGCGTTGTACCCGTGAAGGAATACACCCCGCAGGATTGAATGATGAATGATGAATTAAGAATGATGAATGATAACAGAAGTCGCGTCGTCTGACCATTCATAATTCTGCATTCATAATTCATAATTAGTTTATTCTTCATCAATCTCATACTGTTTGATTTTGCGGTATAACGTCCGTTCGGAAATGCCGAGTGCTTGAGCCGCATATTTTCGTTTGTTATTGTTACGACGGAGGGCTTTCAGAATCATTTCCTTTTCCTGCCGTTCGAGCGAGAGCGAATCGTCGTCTTCGGTTTCGTGGGTAACGTCTTCTACCTCTGTTACGTCGTTAATATCACCATCTACATCGTCGAAAATCTGTACGGGCGGGTGGCTGCCGTAGGTTTCCGATATCGGCGGATTTTCAGGTCGGGCGGTTCCGTTAACAGCGGGCAGAAGCCGGGTTACGTTCGGGTCGGTTGGCGAGGGGCGGTGGTCGCCGTCGGGCGAAATGGAATCGAACAAATCCTTGTGTGTATGCAGAATCTGTCCGCCATCCTGATTACTGCCCAGCAACACGTCCCGAACGAGTTTCTTAAGATCGTTTACGTCCCGGCGCATATCGAACAGCACTTTATAGAGCAATTCACGCTCCGAAAAATTGTCCGTACTACCGTTCGCCTGCGGAAACAAGGCCAGTGTTCGGCCTGGTTGCTGTGGCTGAGGCAGGTATTTGGCCAGCGTGTCGGTTTCGATGGGCTTATTTTGCTCCGATTCTAAGATGGATACCTGCTCGGCGATGTTTTTTAACTGACGAATGTTGCCCGGAAACGGGAAACTGATGAGCAACTGTTTGGCCCCTTCGGTGAGCTGGAGCGGCTTGATGCGGTATCGTTCAGCAAAATCGGTGGTGAACTTACGGAACAGGAGTTCAATATCAGTGCCGCGTTCGCGCAGGGGCGGCACAAAAATGGGTACGGTGTTGAGCCGGTAGTACAAATCTTCCCGAAACTTGCCTTTGTCAACGGCTTCCATCAGATTGACGTTGGTAGCCGCCACAACACGCACGTCGGTCTTCTGCGTCTTTGACGACCCTACGCGGATAAACTCGCCGTTTTCCAGTACACGCAGCAGCCGGGCCTGGGTACCCAGCGGCATTTCGCCAATTTCATCTAAGAAAATCGTACCGCCATTGGTGGTTTCAAAATACCCTTTTCGGGAGTCGACTGCGCCTGTAAACGAGCCTTTTTCGTGACCGAATAATTCAGAGTCGATAGTCCCTTCGGGAATGGCTCCGCAGTTGATGGCAATAAACTGACCATGCTTGCGGGCACTCAGGCTATGGATAATCTTGGAAAATGATTCTTTACCGCTTCCGCTTTCGCCCGTAATCAACACTGTCAGGTCAGTAGCGGCCACCTGCATGGCTACGTTGATAGCGTAGTTCAGGGCGGGTGCATTACCGATAATGCCGAAGCGTTGTTTAACGGACTGTATTTCCTGGTTGTTCATTTCAGTTATCAGTTAACAATGACCAGTTATCAGCAAAACTCAGGATTCTTTACTTAATCGAACCACTGTTAACTGTTTACTGCTGACTGTTCACTGACTACTTTCCCCCGTAATGTAGCCGAAGTGCAATCGGTGACCACCACATCGACATACTGGCCTTTCTGGTGGTTTCCTTTTGGGAAAACAACCATCTTGTTCTGGTCATTCCGACCGCAGAGTTCGGCGTCAGAGCGTTTGGATGGGCCTTCAATCAGCACACGTTGCACCTGCCCAATATGGCGTTGGTTGCGCTCAGCGGAGTGTTCAAGTTGTTTAGCGATAATCTCGTTCAGCCGTCGTTTTTTTACGTCTTCGGGAATGTCGTCGGCATATTTTTTTGCCGCCAATGTACCAGGGCGCTCCGAGTAGGCGAACATATAGGCATAGTCATACCGTACGTAATCCATGAGCGACAGCGACTCCTCATGTTCGGCTTCGGTTTCGGTGCAAAAGCCCGAAATCATATCGGTCGAAATGCCGCAATCCTCACCCAGAATTTCCCGAATGCGGTCAATTTTGCCCATGTACCACGGCCGGTCGTAGGTACGGTTCATGAGGTTAAGCACCCGGCTATTACCGCTCTGGGCAGGCAGGTGAATGTACTTGCAAATGTTGTCGTACTGCGCCATGGTATGCAACACCTCATCCGTAATGTCTTTTGGGTGCGACGTACTGAAACGCACCCGCAAATCGGGGTGAATCTGGGCGACCAGTTCGAGGAGGTTGGCGAAGGTGACAAACCCCACCCCCGGCCTCTCCCCGTCAGGGAGGGGAGCAAGACCAGCCAGTTCCTCTCCCCTCCCTGACGGGGAGAGGCCGGGGGTGGGGGTGGGGTCACTCCACTTATACGAGTCTACATTCTGCCCCAGCAGCGTTACCTCACGATAACCTTGCTCGAAGAGGTCGCGACACTCGCGCACGATGCTATGCGGGTCGCGGCTGCGTTCGCGACCGCGTGTGAAGGGCACCACGCAGAAACTGCACATGTTGTCGCAGCCGCGCATAATGGATACGAAAGCCGTTACACCATTGGAGTTCAGGCGGATGGGCGAAATATCGGCGTAGGTTTCTTCGCGGGAGAGGAACACGTTCACCGCTTTCTGACCTGATTCTGCCTCTTCAACCAACTTGGGAATATCGCGGTAAGCATCGGGACCCGCCACAATATCCACCACTTTTTCTTCTTCCAGCAGCTTAGTTTTCAGGCGTTCGGCCATGCAGCCCAGCATACCGACCAGTAACTCGGGCTTCTGACGTTTGAGGCCTGTGAGATGTTTGAGCCGATGGCGAACTTTCTGCTCGGCGTTATCGCGAATGGCGCAGGTATTGAGAAAAATCAGGTCGGCGTCTTCTGCCGATGACGTCGTGGCAAAGCCCGCATTACGCATCACGGCCGCTACGATTTCGCTATCAGCAAAATTCATCTGGCAGCCGTAGCTTTCAATATAGAGTCGCTTTTTACCTACTGCCAGTTCATCTTCCGAAGTACGGGGCATGTCAATTTGCTCTTTATCGGCAGGTTGCAGTATAGTTAATTCAGGAATGAGTGTCATGTCAATCAATCTGTTAGACAGTTGGCCAGTCGATTAGAACGACTGTCGTTTTACTGACCTACTGATTAAACTAAACAACTGGCCAACTGATTACGCAAAATTACAAAGAAAGCCGCGCAATGCTGTCATTTTGGCAGAGATATAGGCGTTAAAAACTCTTAAGCCGATTTTATGAAGATATCAACCCTGTTTCTATTTGTAATTTATAGTAGATTTTTTATAAAAAATCAACGAAAATTGTTGAGATAAGCGTTATGAAACAGTAGATTTGGTATCCACAAACAAATCCCATGAAACCACACACCAAAACCATGAAATACCAACTTGCCATCCTGCTTCTTTTAGGCTTTATCGGTTGCCGTAAACCAGAGGAAGCTCCCGCCAATGCGCTCACTCCCGGAATAGGAATGCCGGTATCGACTACGCCTATTTCTGCCACACCTACTTCAGCGACGCCGATAACAAAACCTACATCGACTACGCCTGTATCCACGACGCCTGCGTCACCCACATTGACGGGCCCCGCGCATACAACGCCCGTTTCTGGAACGCCGGTTTCCAAGCCAACGTCGAGTACGCCAGTATCGACTACACCTGCGACTACAACACCAACTGTCGGTACGCTTACCCCCGGCGTTATCCCATCGCCCTGGGGTGACCCACCCTGCGGGATAGACGCCAAAGGCAGACAGTTGTATTTAAGCCCGAAATCAGGCTGTTACTACATCAATAATGGGAAACAGGAGTTTGTGGATCGGTCTGAGTGCAAATGTTAATCCACTCAAAGGGAGAACTGGGCATTGTTAGCCAGCAACGACTTTAGAAAGGATACCCAATACCGAAGTTAACAACCAGTGGGTTAGGTCCTTTTGACAGGCGACGGAATGAAAATTCGGGCAATAGAAACCGCTCGTCAACCAATTTATTTTCGCTGTCCAAATAGCGTCGGGCGGGGTCCCAGACTTTAATGCCTCCATCAAATCGGATGATGAAGAAGGAAAAGTCGAACCGTAGCCCCACGCCCGTGCCCACCGCAATTTGTGGAATAAACGAATTGAACCGGAATATACCCTGCGAACTGCCGGTGCTGTAGGGAAGCCGCCATACATTACCCGCATCCACAAAAAAAGCGCCGTTAATATCGGCAAAGCCTAAACGGAATAACCGACCCCGCAACTCGACTGATCCTTCCAGCAGGAAATCGCCTGGCTTCTCGAAGGTGTACAGAAGCTGTCCAGACCGGGCCGAGTCAGGATTAAAGGCCGGGCTGTTGGGGTTGGTCGGGGAGGGTTGCGGGTATTCGGCACCGGGGCCTAATCGACGTGGCAGCCACGCCCGAATGCTGTTGCTGCCTCCCGCAAAAAATAGTTTTTCATACGGAGCAGTCCGGTTCGATGCATATCCATACACTAAGCCCGTGTTGATTCTAAAGGCCAGTGTTGTGTGCGGACGCAGTGGAATATACCGCCGAAAATCAACACTCAACCGTAGGTATTTGTAATACTGCAAGCCTGACGCCGTATCCTGCGTGTTGAAAAACCGATTTAACTGAGACTCTGAAAACAGATTCAGCGTAGTTCCGCCCGATTCTACTACGGTTCGCAGAAAATTTGCCCGGCGATTTTGCCCGACAACATTGGTGTTATAAGTGTAGGCAAAGCTAATGCTGGAGGCAAACGACCGCCGAAAGCTAAGCCCGATTGTATTGCCTAAGCGGGCCAGTGAATCTAATTGTTGTTTAAAAAGAGCGCCAAGTTCAGTATCAAAGTTGGCATTTATCAGGTTTACGTCGGCAATAAAAAAACTAAACTGCTTTGGAGGGGCTGGTTGCCATGTATAGGCCATGGTAGCACGCAACAGCGACCGCCGAAAATCGGGTCGGAAAGTATTGTTGAAGCTTAAACTAACTTGGGTGCGGGGATTGTCGCGGTTGAAGCGGAATCGTAATCGCCCCGGAAAAAGCATTTGGGGAAAGATAAGCGAACTACTGATGCCCAACTCCTGTGACTGATAAACAGTCCTGTTAGTATTAGTGCTGGTTACAAACCCCGTCTGCGCTTCAATACCATAGCGAACCGTGCTCTCGAAGGTCTCTAATCCGCCAAACAGGTTCCGTACTCGAAATATTAAACTGCCAAAACCACCGGGATAGCCTCCCTGATTCTGATACAATACCGTAACGCCCCCTTCGGCGGTAGCTTCGTATTTGTCTAAGGGCGTGGCTGTGATGAGCGTTCGGAGTTGCCGGTTGGTGGTATCGGTAAAGTTGAGATTAACGAACTTGAACTGGTTTAGCAAAAACAACTGCCGCTGCGTGTCGCGGTAGTTGGTCTGGTTATATAACTGGTTGGGTCGAAGCAGAATTTTCGAGTCTAAGAGCCGCGCCGAAATGTCGCGCCCGCCCAGCAGATAGGTGATGCCATTACGGCTCACCGTGTCGACACCCAACGCGGCTGCGGCTGGTTGACTGGCATCCGGGCTGATGCGAACTTCTACCTCGCCAATGTGGTAAATGGGGTGGGCCGTTCTGCCCGGCGGATTCACAATCTGGAGGGTTACATCCACATTCCTACGGAGTGAATCGCCGGGTTCGAGTCCCTCGAAAAACCGCCGGTCGTTGCCTCGCCGAACGGTGTCTACGTCGGTTGCGCGGATGTATTGCCGCGAAAATGCGTAATAGCCCTGATCGCGCAACAGGCTCTCAATACGAACCCGCTCGCCCGACATATTATCGAAATCGAACCGGTCGCCGGTCTGGAGCCGCGATTTATCGAACGATTGCCGAACGATAGAATCAATGCGTGCATCGTCAATTTCGTAGACGATATTGCGGAGGTAAAAGCCCGCATTTTCGGTAATTAAGTAATTGACCCGAATCTGACTTCGGCGCAGGGTGTCGAGTGAATAAGCCGTTTTTGCATTAAAAAAACCCTTGTCCGACAGGTATTTCTGCATTTTGACTGCGTTGGCCTGAGCATCTTTTTCCGAAAAATACGAAGGCGCGTCCCCCAGATTCCGCATCACCCAGTTTCCTTCTTCGGCTTTTAGGCGAAGCCGTTTCAACTGGCGGCCATAGCGCCGGTTCAGGTGTTTTAGTTCGGCAGGTTGGTTCGCCAAAAGCTGGCTTTGCTGTTCAAATTCATTAGTTTTGGCCTGTAGCTCCCGTAGAGCCGCTTCCCGATTGTATCGGCGCTGGCCGAGTTGGTAGAGCCAGAGTTGGGGCGTAACGGGCAGTCCCAGCAACCGGCGGTTGGGCCGCTGCGGAATCAGGCTTAACAGGTCTTCGCTTGGAATGGTCCGGTTTCCCCGAACCGTCTGCGACGTCAGTATATAGCCATTGCTTTGAATTTCTTTGGAACTCAAACAACCCGTTAGGGAAATTAGCACCAGAAGCAAGCTTAGTCTTGATGTATGATGTATGATATAAGATATATGTCTTCTAAGCCAATCATACATCATACATCGTATATCATACATCTTTTTCATGCTTTCCAAAAATCAACTTAAATACATTCAGTCACTGCACCAGAAAAAATACCGGCAGCAGCACGGTGCGTTTCTGGTCGAAGGGGCCAAAAGCGTTCAGGAGGTGCTGCAATCCGACTTCGAGACTGAATTAGTCGTGGCTACTGAAGTATTCTACAAAGAAAACGTACACCTCACAGACCGCCAACGAATACCGGTCGAAATCGCGTCAGTGGCCGACCTCGAACGGGCCGGAACACTCGAAAGCAACAAGGCTGCCTTAGCTGTGGTGAAAACGAAAGAGAACCGCCCACTATTGGCTGACTCCAGCGAAATGGCCCTGATTTTAGATGATATTCGCGATCCCGGCAACCTCGGCACGATTCTTCGCATCGCCGACTGGTACGGCGTTCGTAAGGTTTTGTGTTCCGAAACAACGGCCGATGTCTATAATCCGAAAGTTATTTCGGCCAGCAAAGGCTCATTTACGCGGGTCGCCTGGTGGTATGGCGATATTGTTCAGTTTTTAAGCGAGTTGGTTCGTGAGTCGGTGAGTGCTCCAAGCGTATATGGGGCGTTTCTGGATGGGGCCGATGTGCATACGTTGCCCTTCGCGAAGTCAGGTTATTTAGTGATGGGCAACGAATCGAACGGAATTCGGTCAGAAATCGAACCGTTCATTACCCAACGGATAACCATTCCGCGCTATGGCGATGCGGAGTCGCTGAACGTAGGCATCGCCACGGCGGTGTTGCTCGATAACTGGCGAAGAGCCTTACATGAATGAACTCATCGCCGATTCGTTGGCTAATTCTTCGGCATGTTCTTTCCCCAGATATCGGTCGATGAAATAGTGAGCTACGTAGAGCAAGGGCGTTAGCACAATGGCCGACGTAGCTTTATAGATGTAGTTGATAATTCCCACGGCCAACACTTGTGTGAGCGACCAGTTTCCGAAAATATAGAAGGCAATTCCCAGCACCACGAACGAATCGACCAACTGCGACACCAGCGTTGAGCCGGTAGCCCGCAGCCAGATTTTTCGGCTGCCGGTTATTTTGCGGAGCGAGTGGAACACATACACATCCAGAATCTGGCCAATCAGAAAGGCGGTCAAAGACCCAATGATGATGCCTAATCCCTGCCGGAAAATCATCTGGAAGGCGTTGTTGATGTTAATGGCGTTACCGGCTCCATCTTTTGCGTTTACGTCGAGCCAGAACTGGGCGGGGGGCAGTGTCGTGACGGCATAAATAATCAGGAAGCTATAACCCACGAATCCGGCGGTCAGGAACGAGATGCGCCGAACCCCCGCTTTGCCGAAATATTCGTTGATGATGTCGGAGGTGATGAACACAAACGGCCAGATAACCGCTCCGGCTGTCAGATTGAAGTCGAGCACGAAATCGCCGAAGAGAGGAATCTGGGCGGGTTTTGTACCGAGCAGCGTTTCGACCGAAAAGATTTTAACGCCAATGATTTCGGCAATGAGCGCATTGGTTAGAAATACAGCACTCAGAAAAATGTACAGGTTGGTTCGCTTGTTGGTAAAAGAAGAGGGCATAAATCAGTCGATGGTCAATAGTCAGGAGTGGCAAGTTACGCGACTATCGACGGATGACTACCGACTAACTGCTTTTTTTTCGTTTATAGACTCCCGCTGTAGCGGTTTTTTCGTAGCGCATAGCCAGGGCCGGGGCACGCTGGAACAATTTTTCGACTACATTTTCCCGATCAATGATGTAGTCGGGCGGGTCTTTCCGAAAGTGATCGAACACATTAATAACCGATTCGTAGTTATCTAAATTTTTGAGGTCATATTTTGCCAGGTCCCAGTTCAGGTAGGGCGTTGCCAGTCGGTTTTGGCGATAGGCGCTCAGGTCTTCGCCAATAATAAGAACCCGTTCATTCTTAATGGCATCGGGCAGGGGCGACGGCTGCACCTGCAGACTGCTCAACCGGCCCAGTTCGGCCCCCGGAATCAGGCCCAGCGCACCCTGATAAAATAGCAGCAACATAAGTGCAAAGGCAAACAGAAAGGCCAGTTCGGCCAGCCAGGCTTTCCGTACATTCTCGAAATAATAAAAGGCGAAATAGGCCATTGGCGGCACGAAACTCAGAAACATCATGGGCGCCAGAAACGGCATGAGCGCAACAGTCAGAAACGCGATTACAAACCAGATGGCCATGATTTGCTGCACTCGCTGTTGAAAATTAACGAATCGCCCCGCCCGGCTGAACAGGCTCAGAAAGCCCAGCACACCCAGACCCAACGGGATAACCAAAGAAGCAATCAATGACTGGAAATCAGACAACGAATACTGCCGAACCCGAAAAACCGATGCCAGCAGATTCCGGTTGAAATCGTCGAGGCTGTCGAACAGATAATAGAATAGAACCGTAGCCGCAAAGGGAAACAGAAAACCAAACAGCGACAGCGAATATTGCCGGAACGTGGCGCCCGTATAGAACAGCAGCGATAGCAACGCCCACAGAATAAACAAGGCCGAGGGTAGGTAAAATAGGGCGGCAATACCAATGTAAAAGCCCACTTCAAACACTTCGTCGGTGGCCCCCCGGCGGTCCATCTGTTTAATGAGCGTACCGAATGCCAGCAGCAGAAAACTCGTTGACATCAGCACGGGCGAAAGCGTGAGGCAGTCGAACGAAAGGTGCATGAAGAGCATATAGAGCAGGCCCGGCCAGAACGACCGGTCGGGATATACATCGCGGTTGTTAGTCAGGTAATTGAAATAAACTATCTGAAAGACAGACACCAGCGTAGCGGCTCCATGCAATGCCAGCATCGAACGCCCAAACAGGCCATTAAATCCCCAATAAACCAGCGCCGACAATGGACTGATGCTATCCCAGATATCGCGGTACAGCAAATCTCCCTGACTTATTTGCTCGCCTACAATCAGCCAGTTCAGTTCAGGAATCAGCAGCGGCATGGGGTGCAAGAGCAAAGGAAGCCGAATTAGTACCAGCAATCCCAGCAGACTGACGTATTGGTAGGGGTAGTATGATTGAAAGAAGCGAAGCAAGATAGTAGTCGATAGTCGTCAGTCGATAGTCGATACCGGGCCGCCGGAGCGGTATCGACTGACGACTATCGACTATTACTCGTAAAATTACAGTCAATTTCGGCAGAATGGAAAAATGAACGGATATTTGCAGGACTGACGAACGTCAGGCGTAAACCATTCGGCCGTTCAGACCGTTGAGCTTAGTACTCAAGTACCAAATAGTATGGAATCGAAACGACAGCAGAAAGTAGCCCGGCAGTTACAAAAAGATTTAAGCGAAATCTTTCAGCGTGAAGTGCCGCATCTGTTCGGCGGGGCCTTCATTACCGTTACCAGCGTGCGTATTTCGCCTGATTTGAGTGTTGCCCGGGTGTACCTGAGTTTTCTGGCTACCAAAAACAAACAGATGCTGCTGGAGTCGATTCAGGAGAAAGGCAAAACCATTCGCCAGCACCTTGGCGACCGTGTCCGGCATCAGCTTCGGATTGTGCCGGAACTGAGTTTCTTCTTGGATGATACGGCTGAGTATGCCGATAAAATGGACAAACTCTTCGCTGATCTGGAGATTCCCCCCGCCCCGGCAGAGGAGGATAATGAGTAAATTGCGAATGAGCGAATGATAGAATGAGTGAGTAGCTGACGCAGGCATTATTCACTCATTCTATCATTCGCTCATTCTATCATTGTACTATGAACCTCCCTGTCTGGATTGCCCGTCGGTATTTCTTCTCCCGTAAAAAACGCAGTTTCATTAGCTGGCTCTCCATTTTGTCGATGCTCGGTGTGGGTGTAGGCACGATGGCTTTGGTGGTGGTGCTGTCGGTGTTCAATGGGATGGAAGAATTGAACCGGCAGATATTCAGAACCTTTGAAGCCGATATGACCGTTCTGCCAACGAAAGGCAAACGCTTTCTGGCCTCGCCTGCCCTGCTCACACGCCTGCGCCAAACGCCGGGCGTAAATCTGCTCACATCCGTTGCCCAGGATAATGCCCTGGCCCGTTACGCCAATGCCCAAACGGTGGTTCGTCTGAAGGGCGTTGATGATAATTATGTTCAGCGTCAGCAACTTGACTCGGCTATGCTGGAAGGAAAGATGCTGCTTCGGCAGGATGGTGTTAATTATGCAATGGTGGCCGATGGCGTTCGGAATGATCTCAGCATTTCGCCGGTCGATATTCTAACGCCATTAGAGATTCTGTATCCGCAAAGTGGCCAGTCGTTCAGCGTCCTTAATCCCGATGCGTTTAACCGCGAAGCCCTGACCGTTTCGGGCGTTTTCTTTATCGAATCCAAATATGACAATTTTGTACTGGCCCCCCTCACGACTGCACGGACCTTGTTTGGTTATAAGCCCGATGAGGTAACCAGCCTTGAAATTCAACTGCGGCCCGGCACCAATGAGGACCAGGCTAAGCAGGCACTACAGGCCGTTGTGGGGAACAGCCTAAGCGTTCAGAGCCGCGACGATCTGAACGTGGACTTGTATCGGGCTATTCGTGTTGAAAAATTGTTCGTAGCCCTTACGCTCTCGTTCATCATTCTGGTTGCGTCGATCAACATCTTCTTTTCGCTGTCGATGTTAGTAATTGAGAAGAAACAGGATATTGGAATCCTGTTTGCGTTGGGCGCAACAAAGCCAATGGTGCGCCGGATTTTCCTGACTGAAGGGGCCATCATTGCCTTAACGGGAGCCTTTGCCGGATTGATACTGGGAGTGGGTCTCTGCTTAGCGCAGGAAAGTTATGGATTCATTCGTATGGGAACGGTAAGTTCAATCATCGACGCGTATCCCGTGCGGCTCGACATGAGCGATATCTTGCTAACGGGTGTGCTGGCTATTCTAATGACGATTCTGACCTCCTGGTTTCCGGCGCAACGGGCGGCAAATAGTTTGTAGTTGGCTGACGCAAAAACTCCTCATGCCTCAGCCAACTACAAACCGCCAACTACTAACTTAATGTTGTCCCTTCATCAATCGTAATCACATACGCCTTTCCCCCTTCTCGCTCAATGGCTTCGGCTACAGCTTCGGGATGGTTAGGCGCGTAGGCAAACATGCAGCCGCCACCCCCCGACCCGTTGATTTTGCCACCTAATGCCCCGGCTTTCAGGGCCGCGTCGAGCATCCGGTCGATTTTTGGGGTCGAAATGCGCTGGGCGTCGCGCAGGTTGGCCTGATGGGCCGTCAGTAGTTGCCCGAATCGAACGTGATCGAACGACTCGCCGGGACGAACAGGCGTTCGTAATAAGGTCAGCGCATCAAGCAGAATATCGCGGTTGGCGAGGTTGCCTTTTAGAAGAATGTATTCGTCTTTTGTCAGGAAGTCTTTGAACTCAGTGGCTTTGGTGATGTCTGAATGGTGCAGAGAGAAGTCAGGATTGACGGCTTTCAGGTGGTCAATGATGGCCAGCATCCCGAATTTAACCCGGCTCAGAATGCCAATAGTGTCTTTCGGTTCCTGCGAATCGCCCAGCACAAACGTGCCCAACGGTGGATTGAGTTTTTCTAATTGGATGCGCGGCTGGGATTCTAAATAAATGACATGCCCAACGGCGGTGGAATAATGATCCATCATGCCGCCGGGTTCGCCAAACTCCAGCACTTCGGCCATGTAAGCAAGTTCGGCTAATTTCTCCTGGGTGAGCTGGCGTGGCTGGTCGGCGAGTTGCGTCAATACATTGAGCCAGGTAACGAGCAGCGCCGACGAACTCGACGTGCCGGAATTAATGGGAATATTCCCCCGAACTTCGCCCTCAATGCCCCGGCTAAACGTAAACCCTTCGCGCAACAGCACATTTACTGCCGAACGGAAATAGTCGCGGGCTTGTGGGTAGGGCAGCGGTTGCCCATCAAAGGGAATATCGACCGAACGCTGAATGTCGGGCAGATTCAGGCGGAAGCCGCTTTGTTCGACCGAATGGGCGGCTACCTGAATCCGGCGCGAAATGGCAGCCGCAATAACGGGGAGTCCTAAATAATCCTGATGTTCGCCAAACAGACAAATGCGGCCGGGAGTGGAAGCTGTCATTTTTAAACGCAAAGGCGCAAAGAAAACGCAAGGGGCGCAAAGCAGATTCATTGCGCTCTTTGCGAAGCCGTAGCGCCCCTTGCGTTTAGAAATAAATTACCAACTCGTTTTCTTGTGGCCTGCTACGGCGTAATACAAAATGAAGCCAAACAATGGCAACAGCAACGCGTAAGCCATTTTAGGGCTAATGGCATCGGTTAGATAGCCGTGTAGTAAGGGCAGCAGTGCCCCGCCCGAAATACCCATGATCAGGAGAGCCGACCCGATTTTGGTGAATTTGCCCAGCCGGTTCAGGGCCAGCGGCCAAACGGCGGGCCACACGGGTGAGATGGCAAAACCCATCAGCGCAATGCACAAAACCGAAGCAAAGCCATTAGTCACTAAAGCGCCAACTGTTAGTATGAGGGCCAGTATCATGCCATAGCGAAGCGCCATTTGCTGGGAGATATATTTCGGAATGGCAATGATGCCCAGCAGATAACCGGCTAACAGACCAACCAGCGTGTAGGTGGTAAAATGTTTGGCCTCATCATTGCTGAAACCGATGGCCTTCCCGTAGCTGATAATTAAATCGCCGGTAATTACCTCAGCGCCAACGTAGCAGAACAACGCTAAAACGCCCAGTACTAAGTTTGGAAACTGCCACACGCTGTTATGTAGCGCATAATTGTCGGCAGGGGCATCGTCCTGTTCTTCCGATACTTCCGGTAGGTTTGAGTACCGAATTAGACCCGCCAGCACGATTAAGATACCCGTTAGAATAAGGTAGGGCGTAACCACTTTTTCGAGCGAGGCTGCGCTGATGGCTTCGCCAGCGCCCGACAGCAGTAAGCCACCAAAGACAAACTGGCTGATAATGCCTGCCAGTTTATTCGCAATACCCAAAAAGCTGATACGCTGGGCCGCACTCTCACGTGGGCCAAGGATAGTAGCATACGGATTGGATGCTGTTTGCAGAACCGTCAGGCCAATACCGATAATGAACAGCCCAACCAGAAACAACGGGTACGACACCGCCCGGGCGGCTGGTACGAAAATTAGCGTACCAACGGCCATTGTCAGCAAACCTAACGACATCCCGTTTTTGAAACCCGTCCGCTTCAGCACCGCCGATGAGGGGATTGCCATCACCGTATAGGAAATAAAGAACGCAAAAGCGACCAGCGTCGACTCGAAGGAAGTTAGGCTAAATGCTTGCTTGAAAAAAGCAATCAGGACGCTGTTCACCCAGGTAACAAAGCCGAAAATGAAGAAAAGGGCACCTATGATGAGCAGGGGGCCGGTGTAATTCTGGGTCTTAGCAGGAGTCTGAACCAAGATTTCTACAAAATTTAAAGGATTAGCAGGATTTCATTAAACGAAGGTCAATTTTAGTGAAATCTTGCCAATCTTTTAAATCTTGTAGAAATCCCGGTTCAGAAATTATCTGTCAGCCCGAAAATTGGCTTGTTAGTTTTCCATTTTCCCCGCGTGAAATCAGGAATTTCGATGGGCTTGCTACCTCCCGCAATGCTCTGTTCCGACAGGGGACTGATGGCGCTCCAGACGGCGGCATCGTATACATCGATGGGAACAGGGCCTTTCGCTTTGATGGATTCGATGAAGGCGCGAAGCACAAAAAAGTCAATACCCCCATGCCCCGCGTTTTCGGCGGTTTGGGCATGACGTTTCCAGAGTGGGTGGTCGTATTTCTCCTGATAGGCGGCAAACGGTTCCCAACTGTGCGACTTGGGCCGGTCCGCCGTTGCGGAAGTCCCCTCTAAGTAAATCATGTCGTTGTCGTCCATCCAGATGCCTTCTGTGCCCTGCGCCCGGAAACCTAACGAGTAGGGGCGGGGGGAGTTGGTGTCGTGAATGATAACAATATTTTCACCGTTGGCGCACTGAATGACAGTTGTGACTACATCGCCAAGTTTGAAATTAACGTTCGCATTTGGGTGATTAGCCCCACCTTTGTCTACCACGTATTTATGTAGCCCCCGGCTTTTGGTGGCCGTACTGGTCAGGTGCAGGAAGCGGTTTCCCCGGTTAATATCCAGCCAGTGCGCCACGGGTCCCAGCCCGTGCGTGGGGTACAGGTCGCCGTTGCGGTCTACGGAGTGCTGAGTACGCCAGTGCGCTTCCGAATACCCTTTCGCGCCAAATTCGGCTCCGACACCGCTAATGGATTTCCCGTCGTTGAATTTGATGTTTCGTAAGTCATGCTGATAGCCACAATGAGCATAGGTCATCTCACCAAACATACCCTTCCGAATCATGTTCAGCACCGCCAGCACATCGCGTCGGTAGCAAACATTCTCCAGAATCATGCAGGGCATACCGGTTTTTTCGGAAGTGTTGACCAAATCCCACGATTCCTGAAGTTTAACCGTTGCCGAAACTTCCACCCCGGCATATTTTCCTGCCTTCATGGTCGCTACGGCCATCGGTACATGCCATTCCCAGGGCGTCGCAATCACTACCCCGTCGATGTCATCGCGCCTGAGCATATCCTCGAACGCCCGGTCGCCTTTCGTGTAAACGGCTGGTGCTTTTTTGCCCGCCTTTTCAACCATAGCATTGGTACGACTGATGGCTTCCGGGTCGGGGTCGCAGATGGCCGTTATGTCCACATCATCGCGAAAGAGCGCCTGTCCAACATGGCTGCGGCCCCGTGCGCCCACGCCAATAAACGCCAGCCGAACGCGGGATTCTGTCGGTTTTTCGCCGGTAAGAATAGCCGGGAAAACGGAAGGAGCTATAACAGAGGTAGCGGCACCGGTAAGGGCAGCGGTGCGAATGAACTGGCGTCGGGTAGGATTTTGCATAGAAGGTACGTCGCGTAGCATATTTACATGCCAAAGAACGTAGTTTCAGGAATATAGCGCAAGGCTCCAGCCCTGTGCCATCGGCATCAGAAATTCCACCACACGGCGCGAGGGTACGATGCGTTCAAGATGACGGGTTCGCCAATGTGTGGCGTGGTTACGTCCAGCCCATCCTGTTCCGCTTTTTTTAAAAGACGTTTGATAGGCTCATTCCAGGGGTGTAAGGCGAGCGAGAATTTGGCCCAGTGAACTGGTAGAATCGTTCGGGTTCGCAAATCCTGTGCGGCTGTGGCTACTTCTTCGGGGAGCATGTGAATGTTGGGCCAGTCTTTACCGTATTGACCGCACTCCAGGATCGCAAGGTCGAACGGGCCGTATTTATCGCCAATCGACTGGAAGTGTTTGCCATAACCCGAATCGCCCCCCAGAAATAATTTATAGCCATGCAAGTTGAGCACAAACGAAGTCCAAAGCGTTTTTCCCCGCGTAAAACTGCGGCCTGAGAAATGTCGGGCAGGGGTGGCGGTAAGGTCAATATCAGGAGCAACAACTTTATGTTCCCACCAGTCGAATTCCACAATCCGATCAGTCGGAACGCCCCAGCGTTCGAGGTGAGCGCCTACGCCTAAGGCTGTGTAAAACAGTTTAACTTTCGGAATAAGCACCGTAATGGTCTTGTAATCCAAGTGGTCGTAGTGGTCGTGTGAAAGAATCAGGTAGTCGATGCTGGGCATATCATCCACGCCATAAACATCCGTTCCCGGAAACGATTTCCCGAAAAACGACACCGGCGATGCACTACCACTAAACACCGGATCGACCAGAATGGTAACACCCTTCGACTTAATCAGATAGGACGAATGGCCAAACCACACAATCGTCGGTCTATCGTCGGCTAAGGTGTTGAGATCAGTGCGAACAGAGGGCAGAGGGCGGGGAGGGGTGTTGTCTTTAGGTTTATGAATAAAATCATTCATCATGCCCAGATACGACGCATTCTGACGCATCACCTCGGTTGGTTCAGGATTCTGGAAGACTCCATCGCGGTAGTTGGGGGAGCGCTTGATACGTTCCAGCCGGGCTTCGGCGGGATTACTGCCAAAGGTACTTTGCTGCATGAATAAAAAGGTAGTGGCAATTAGTCCGGTAAGAATCAGTACGGTCAGTATCATAGGTTTTCGTAATCGTTTCATGCGGGCAAAACGGCGGTTGATAACATCCGGTTCCACAGCTATTAAGAGAATAGACGGACGGGAACAATACCGGATAAGCGGATGTTATTGACCTGAACCGGTTAGAATTCTGTTTAACTTTGTCTGTAAAATGTTGAACAAAAAGAAAGACAAGCCGGTTAATTAATTATCAATCGCATACGAAAGAGCGTCCTGGCTACACGCTCTGCTGTCTGCCTGTGTTGTACACAAACTTTGTAACGACAGGTTGATTGACATTTTTTCGATTCGTTTTTTATGGATACAACCCAAGCGGAGGCTCAGCAGGGCAGCGCCCCACGGGTTGCGGTGTTTCGGAAGGAACACTTCAACGCAGCGCATCGTCTGAACAACCCTAACTGGTCGGATGAGAAGAACACGCGGGTCTACGGCAAATGCAATAACCCTCATTTTCACGGCCATAATTATGAACTGATTGTGCAGGTTGTTGGCCCAATTGACCCCGAAACGGGCTATGTGATGGATATGAAGCACCTGAGCGAGCTGATTAAAGAGCACGTTACAGACCGCTTCGACCACAAAAATCTAAACCTCGACACCGAAGAGTTTGCGGACCTGAACCCCTCTGCCGAGAACATTGCTATTGTTATTTACAACATTTTACGCAACCAGCTAAGCAAGGGCTTAGATCTTAAAATCAGATTGTATGAAACTGAACGGAACTTCGTCGAATATCCCGTCTCATGACGCCCCGTCTAATGGCCGTGCGCTGAATGGACACAAGGCTAATGGACTGTCGGACCACGACGAATTAGTGGATGAAATTGGCGACGCACACGGGGCCATGTCTATTGACACACCCATGCGTGAGGATGCGTTTGACCTTGACGATGCCCTTAAAATTGATCTGATTGAAGCCCATTTTCGTGAAATCATGGGTATTCTGGGCCTCGACCTGACCGATGATAGCCTGAAAGGATCTCCTCGGAGGGTGGCAAAAATGTATGTGAATGAGGTATTTAGCGGTCTGAACCCAGCCAATAAACCGCAGGCAACTCTGTTTGATAATAAGTTTGGCTATAACCAGATGCTGGTTGAAAAAGACATTACCGTTCAGACCTACTGCGAACACCACTTTGTACCCATTATTGGGAAAGCGCACGTAGCCTATATCTCAAGTGGCAAAGTAATCGGTTTGTCGAAACTGAATCGGATTGTTGAGTATTTCGGCAAACGCCCTCAGGTGCAGGAACGCCTGACGGTGCAAATTGCTGAAGAACTCAAGCGAGTGCTGGAAACCGACGACGTGGCCGTAATTATTGATGCCAAACATTTGTGTGTCTCGATGCGGGGCGTTCGCGACCTGAACAGTTCGACCATTACCTCATCGTACAGCGGCAAATTTGAAGACGAAGCTACCCGGCAGGAATTACAGCGTTATATTGCCCAGCCGAGCGTAACTATCTAAGAAGTTAAAAAGTTGTAGAGTCATAGAGTTGTAGAGTTAGCTGGCGCGTCCTTCAACTCTACGACTTTATGACTCTACAACTTTTTAACTTTCAGTTCATGCAGGGTAAAAACATTCTCATCATCGGCGCAAGTTCGGGCATTGGCCATGCGTTGGCCCGGCGACTTCAACAGCAAAGGGCTACTCTTTTTACTGCCGGACGCACACAGCCTGAAGGCATTCAGTCTACGCACATGACCTGGGATGTGACGCAGACACCCGCCGTCGATGCCCTCAACCAATTGCCCGATACCCTGCACGGGCTGGTTTATTGCCCCGGCACCATCAACCTCAAACCCTTTCAGCGGCTCACCCTCGACGACTACCGACGCGACTTTGATGTGAACGTGCTGGGGGCAATCAGTGCTATTCATGCGACCTACGCGGCTATCAAGAAATCCAGATCGGCCAGTATTGTGCTCTTCAGTACGGTTGCTGCCAAATTGGGTATGGGGATGCACTCGTCTGTGTCCGTAGCAAAGTCGGCGGTAGAGGGATTAACCAAATCCCTCGCGGCTGAACTGGCTCCGTTCAATATTCGGGTCAATGCCATTGCGCCCTCGCTGACTGACACGCCAATGGCCGGATTTCTGCTCGCCGACGAGACGAAGCGCGAAGCCGCCAACAAACGCCATCCGCTCAACCGCTACGGTTCGCCCGACGATATTGCGGGTATGGCGGCTTATCTGCTCACCGACCAGGCCAGTTGGATTACGGGCCAGATTATTGGCGTGGATGGCGGTATGGGGAGTTTGAAATAGTTGCTTCTTTACCGGAACTCACACCCATCCAAACCGTTCCATCAATCGGTCTTTTTGTTGACGGGCTACGGGAATGCTGGCTCCATTGGTCATCAGCAAATATCTACCCTCGCCCTTCACTAATTTCTGGATGTGTTCCAGGTTGACCATATATTGTCGGTGAACCCGCACGAAATCACGGGACTCCAGCACGTCCTGCACATCACCGAGCGTTTTTGAGACCATGTATTGTTCGCCATTTTCAAGATAAAAGCGCGTATAGTTACTGTCGGCTTCGCAGTATATGATTCGGCGGGTTTCAACAAATACCATCCCGCTGGCGTGTGGCAGGGCAATTTTAGTAGGCATAAAGGAACCCGCCAGCGGATGACTCTGTCGTAATAAGTCTAACTGTTGCGGATTTATTTTGGTCGTTTGTTCGGCCCGGCGTACCGTCGCGATTAAATCCACCGTATCAATCGGTTTGAGCAGGTAATCCAGCGCACTGAACCGAAAGGCACGAACGGCATACTGGTCGTAGGCGGTCACGAAGACGATGTGAAAGTTGATTTCATCAAGCTTTTCCAGGAGTTGAAACCCGTTCATGATCGGCATCTCAATGTCTAAAAAAACCAGCGATGGCCGTAGTTGCTGAATCGCTTTCAGCCCTTCGGTACTATCGGTAAACTGGCCGATAACGTCAACCTGCGGGCAGTGCCGGGCCAGTTGCAGGGCCAGCAGCCGGACGTTGTCGGGTTCGTCGTCGATGATGAGGGCTTTCATATGAGTATCTGGATGATCACTTCGGTTCCGGCGGGCTGGCCTTCAGCATCAACAAGGTCCTCAATGAGTACCTTCGTTTGGGTTTGGTATAGCTGGTTGACCAAGGCAATCCGTTCAGAAGTCATTTTCAGGCCAAACGACTTGCGGTGGCTGGCCGATTTACTCCGCAGTTCGGCGGCTCTGGCCCGACCGATGCCATCGTCGGTGATGGTCAGTTGCAACATATCTTCCTGTGGCTGGCTGGCCCGGATGCGAACCGTGCCGCCCTCGGTTTTGTGCATCAGGCCGTGCCAGATGGCGTTTTCGACATAGGGCTGAATCAGCAGGGGTGGTATCTCGATAAAATTTGTGTCAATCTCCGGTTCGACCTCTACAAAAAAGGACAGCTTCTGCTTGAAGCGCATAATCTCCATATCGGCATAAAGCTGAAGCATCGTTAACTCGTTCTGGAGTGTCACACGTTCGGAACGGGAGTTTTCGAGTACCATACGAATGAGCCGCGAGAACTTGGTCAGGTACTCCGATGCTTTTTCCGAGTCGTTTTCGGTGGCGTATAGTTTGATCGAATTAAGGCAGTTGAAAATAAAGTGCGGATTCATTTGCGAACGCAGCCCGGCCATTTCGGCTTCGGCGGTCCGGCGCTCAAAATCGGAGCGAAGCTGACTGACCCGCTGTTCTTCTAATTGGTGCGCTTTGGTCAGCACTTCAGTTTCCCGCTGGGTCAACTGCTGTTGCAACTCAAGGGTGTGGTTTTGTTGCATACGCCCGTTTTCTTCCAACTGCTGAATTAGCTGTTGCTGCGCCCGGATTTTTTCTTCTTTGTTTAGCTGAAAACGCCGTCCTAACGCCAGCGAAAAACACAGAATTTCAAGTAACAGGTTTACAACTACATAAAATAGCGGCATCTGCTCTAACTGCTCCGGCGTTTTGGGGCCAAGAGCGTTCAGCAGAACAGCCGTAATGCCCCCGCTCAGTAATAGGGCTAAACCGGCCAGCGCGTATCGTTTCAGCGGATGCCTCAAACGCAGCAGGCTGACAATCAGAACCACAAGGCTGGTGTAGGTGAGAACGTTAATGACGCTATACGCGTAAATAGACTCCCAGATGTATAACTCCGCCAATATAACCAGCGCGGATATGGCAACGAACCAGACAAAGTAACGGGTCCAGCGGTCTAAACGGGGGTGTTGTTGGGGTACTTCGAGAAGATAGCTGAGAAAGCGGATGTATGATACGATCATGCCATACACTAACAGCTTCATACAGACAAAGAAGACCGGCGGGTCGGACGGCTGTTGCGTGCTGTTAAACCCGACAGGGGTTGACTGCCACAGCCAGATTGCGGTTGTCATCAGGTAAAACGCATACCAACCAAACGATGCATCGCGATTGAGCAGATACTGCCCTATCGTAAACAGCGTGATGAACAGCACAGCCCCCAATGCCGCACTAAAAAAAATCAAAATGGGTGTGGTGTTCTGATTGCGTTTAGACATCTGTATTCGGTACGTTTCCGACGGATTTACCACCGTTTGTCCGTCAGATTGTCGGGCAGTTGTTCCAGGCGATTTGTTGGGCGATACGGGTGGCGTCTGCTGTGCAAAGGCAACTGTCACACTCAGTAGTATTCCCAAAAATAGATACCAGCGCATAGGTTTGGCATTTCCATAAAGATACTGATAATGAGCGGCTTTATGCGCGCTGATCCGGCTGAATAGCCTTCTCTTTTGAGTGAGTGGTCGTTTTTTTGAGTGAGCTAATTCCATGACCGTTCACATACTCCACGCGGCACTTTGACGGCTCACGCGAAATTCTCTACCGCTTATCCTGTCCTTTTTTTTGCTCGCTCTTCAGCCCGCTACGTTTGGGGGAGTTAAACAGCCGTGTCATGTCACCAATATAAACTACCCATACCGTGAAATCAATCACGTAAACACTATTTCCCCATGAACCGAAGACAATTTATTCAGCACACGGCCGCAGCTTCGCTGGTTATGCCCCTGCCTCTCGTAAGCGTAGGAGCCGACCGTAAAATCAACCTGACGATTCCGTTCACTGGCCGTCAATGGTACCTGGAAGCCGCCCTGGCTACACGTTAACCACTCGGCTCACCTTCGATACGCAGATAGCCCTGCTGAACCTGACGTACTCGCTTGGCAACCAGAAACTGAAGGGCGAACGACAACGACGCATCGGCTCGGATGACGAGGCAAAGAAAGCAGACCAATTCATTCACGTAAACCAAATTCTACTACTATGGCACTGTACGCAAGTTGGACTCACGGAACGGGGCTCACTGTTGAATCGCCGGAAAATCTGACCCGCATTAGCTATCGAGGCTCGGGGGCATATGTATTTCTAAAACCGGGAACGAGCAGTTGGTTTCATATTTCGATTCCTACTCCAGTCATTGTAAATACCGTTCGAGCGCACTTAGAACGTGTTTTTCTCCTGTTCGACGCCCAAGGCGGCTCTATTACGAATGTACACGTATACGATGGATCATCCAAAGTTCAGCAGTTCGATGGCTTGCATCTGCAAGGAAACCATTTAGGACTGGATGCTGAGGATACGTTTAAACTATCGGCTCAGCATACGGTACTATTTGGTATAGGTATCTCGTTTGTCTTCGCTGCTGCCATTCCGTCTTCCCGGCTGGTATTAGGTACTGCGGGTGCGGATTTCGCAATATAATCGACCCTATGATTTCCCCAACCTGATACTTTTACGGGCTGGAGAAGCCTTGTCTTCTTGCTGACGGACTATGAGAACCTGTGGAGAGCTATCCCGGGTTTAGAGCTTAGTAAAACCATCTAAGGCATTATCATAAAACGATGGCTACTTACGAAAACTATTTCACGGAAGCGGTTAAGGGCGCTTATGCTAACCGCTCAGACTTCCTGCTCATCGAACTACGTAAAAACGTTAAGCGCATTTCCAACGATACGACGTTTGCCTTGACATCGAGTAATCCAATAGACAGACGACTTGACTTTTGTGCCTATTTCTTAGCGCTGATTAAAACATTAGATGAACAAGAGGAAAGTTTTGAAACGATACGACAGATTTGTCTCAACATAGTGGTCGAATACGTCAGACCAAAGAATAAAATCGAGCTCTTCTTAAAACGCATACCAGCAAAACTTACCAATACCTGGCTGGCAACTATCGTTCTCTCCGCATTCGGTAAGAGAATAAGCAGAAAAGCACACCCAGACGGTTTCAGAGCTGAAATCATAACCGATAAAAAAGAAATATTCGGTCTTGGCTATGGCTTTGATATTGTAGAATGTGGCATTTGTAAACTTTTCAAGAAACATAATTACGAAAAGTATGCCTCTATACTTTGCGAAGTTGATGAGCTAACAGCCCAGTTAGCCGGACTAAAACTTATCCGAACGGGGACTATCGCTTTAGGAGCAAAAAAATGTGACTTCCGATTTAGAAAAGAAGATTAATCTTACTGACAACTCTCAAGGCGTGTCGGACGGAGGGATGGCTTCGGTCGGCGTTTGCTTATTGACAAATTGGGTCAGGCTTTTTGCCGCATTGGTGAAGTCGGACGGTACCAGCACGATGGTTGTCGTATTGTTATCAATACCGATTTCGGATAGCATCTGCATACGCCGTAGCTCAAGAGCAATGGGACTTCTTTCCATTTCCGTTGCGCCCTGCGTCAATTTGATGGAGGCTTCCAATTCGGCTTCCGCTTTAACAATCCGGGCGCGTTTTTCCCGGATGGCTTCCGCTTCCCGCGCCATCGCCCGCTGCATGGCGGCCGGAATCTCCACATCTTTCATCTCGACCATCTCAATTTTAATGCCCCAGGGTTCGGTGGTTGCATCAACAATGCCTTGAAGGGTTCGATTAATTTGCTCGCGTTCCCGCAATACTTCGTCTAAGGAATGCTGACCAATAATATTCCGTAAGGCAGTCACCGAAAATTGATAAACGGCTTTATTGTAGTCCGCCACTTCAATAATGGCATCTTTAGGGACGGTTATTCGGAACCAAAGCACCGCGTTCACTTTAATCGTCACGCTATCTTTCGTGATGGTCTCCTGCTGTTCCAGATCAACCGTTTTGGTTCGGATGTCGACGCGTTGCTGCCGCTCCACGAGTGGGATAAGCCAGTACAGACCCGGTCCTTTTACAGCCTGAAAGCGCCCCAGTCTGAAGACAACGGCCCGTTGATATTCTTGGGCGATGCGAAATCCAGTGAGTAACAGAATCAGAACGATTCCTACGAGTAGTGGTATCATGTTGTTTGGGCGAACACTTACGCGCTAAGAACGTGTTGGGGAATTATATTTTGCAATAGAGTTAGATTCGCTGAAGCATTAGTTGAATGTTAGCCAAATACAGCCAACTGACCGAAGATGATACTGTGTATTCATAGTCTTTGACGATTCGA
>JAESFU010000280.1_pt1 | contig 46180 bp, 37 predicted proteins | sample 9269461 | NCBI WGS metagenome assembly JAESFU01 (sample SAMN14502556, study PRJNA617107) | algae metagenome | isolation source: Stenomitos rutilans HA7619-LM2 and co-occurring heterotrophs from cave walls | place: USA: Waikapalae cave, Hawaii | collected 2009-07-28
CCTGCCAGAGTGCTTCGTAAATCCCGTACCCAATGCACTCGTCGAACAGGAGCTTCACGCCGCCACACCGCGAAGAACATCCTCGTACTTCATGGCGATCAGGATGTCATCCACGCCGACCTTGTTGATCCTCGCTGCTTCTTGCGGCGAACCCTCCGCCCGTACGGAATCAACCAGCGACTGGACGCTGTAGCCACACGGCATCACGATCGGCTGGCCCATCCGCTTCCGAGGATCAATCACGATCGACCGCTGATCATCGCGGAGCGGCGTGTACTGCGACGCCAGGCCATCCGTGAACGCAATATCCAGCATGTACAACTCTGCGACGGGTCTGATCAGGTCCTGATCCTTGTACCGTCCCGTCAGTTGAATCAGGTGATCGCCGTGACGCAGCACGATGTCGTCATCAAAGAGGTACGTCTGGTGCTCTCTCGCAAAGGGGTGTGTCACCCCGTAGTGCGACTCTGCGCGATCGATAAACTCGCGAAGCTTGGAGAGCGGGATGTTCTTTTCGAGCCGGATAGCGCGAATCGCCATCGCCTGCACCAGATCAAGAAAAGTAACGCATAGACGTGCTTCGGGCGGCAATTGCGACCGAACCACTGACTGGCCTTCCTTGGTTCCGTGAATCCAACGCTGCATGGTCCTGGGAGCCATGCGTGCAATGTGTGCAGCCTGCACGGGCGTATAGAGCCCGATGCCAAGTGCGGAAGCTGATCTGGCAGAAACCATCGCGAAAACGCACCTCCGTGATTCAACTCATGGATCGTACGTACGTCGCAGAAGAGTCGCTTTTACCCGCCCACCGCAGGATTCTGCCTCGCTGCACGCCGCGCGAGGTACGTGTCCACGGTCTTGAACACGTCCTCCGCTAGCTCAAACACATTCCCATGCACGTCACCGGGGATGTTGTTCGCGATGAAGCTGATCGCGATCCGATCGCCCGTGTCACGGTGCGTCACATACCCCGAAAGGCTGCGCACCTGGTTGATGTACCCGCTCTTGGCGCGGATGTCGCACTTGAGCCGCGCGCCCTGGAACCGACGCTTGAGCGTGCCCTCGCCCGGCTTGGCGAGCGAATCAACAAACGCATCGGAAATCGTCTCGTCGCGTGCGATCACCGTCAGCCAGCGCGTCAGCGTCTCAGGGGCCACTGCATTGTCCCTGCTCATGCCCGAACCATCCGCGATGCGCGTGCTCGCTGCGTAGCTCGGACCCAGCTTCTCTGCCAGAAGCCCGCGAAGCACCTGACCGCCATTCTCCCACGAGCCCGGCTCGTTGGTCAGGTTGTGGCCGATCGTCTTGAGGAGAGCCTCTGCATACAGGTTGTACGAATCGCTGTTGCACCGATGGAGAATGTCGGAAATCGGCGTCGTCACGACCGCGAGCGTCCTGCCCTTGCCAAACTCCTCATCCATCCGCACAAGCCTCGCGCCCCCCGCCGCGCCCGTCACGCTCACGCCCGACTTGCGCAGGCGATCCACGAGGAGCCTGCCAAAGAGCTCCGTCGGCTGATTGATCGCCACCTCGATCGGCACTGCAGATGGCACCGCCACCTCGCCGGTGAACCGGAAGCGATCGGGATTGTCCGTCCTGAGCACCGAAACCGTGTTGCGCTCGCCGCCGACCGTCCGTGCACGGTTCTCGATGTCGATCCATGGCACCTCGGGCTGCACGCGGATCGTCGGCGCGCCCTTGCCACCATCGCGCGAAGGCTTGGGATAGAACGCAAGCAGGTTCGCGTGGAAATTGATCCCCGAGACCGACGCGCAGTACCACTTGTCGAGTTGGTTCTCAGGCCACGAGGGATGGATGTAGTTGCGGTCAAAGACCCGGTCGTCCAAGACGATCTCCGAGATCTCGTTCACCCCCGCCTTATGCGTCGCGTTGGCCAGGAGGTTCAGAACATCTTCCACCGTGAGCTTCGGCTCGGTCTGGCTCAGGAGTTCAGGATCCGCCAGTGCAGGGTCGCCGCTCCCGACGATGACGAGCTTGCCATCGATCTCGCGCAGCTCCGTCCGGTACACGTAGTCAGGACCCAGCTCCCACAGCGCCGCTGCGGAAGTCAGGATCTTCATGTTGGAAGCAGGGATCAACGGCTCCGCTGCACGTGAGGCATACAGCACCTCGCCCGTCTGGGTGTCGACGATGCTGATCCCGATCTTGGCCGTCCCGGTCTTGGTCGCCCCGACCAGCCGCCGCATCTCCCCTGCAAGGTCCTGGCCGGTGGCAGTCGAAGCAGCAAGGGTCGAGACGACCATCGCCGCAAGTGCCATGCACCCGCCGCGACGGACAAGCCCGCCCCACATCGTCGTCCCGCGAGCCGCTTCCATGCTGATTCCATCCTTGGACATGCTCTCGAACCTCTTCCTCTCGATTCCATCGAGACGACTGGACGACCGTTCCAGATCACTTTTTTCTAAGCACTTCTCTCAGGGCAGGGCATGACCCCGCGCCGGCGTGATCAGGCATCACTTCCATCGGACAACGCACCCCCCGTCCCGCAACATTCCATGCCACGTTCAAACCCCACTCGCCTGTCCCGGGTTCAGAATGCCTCAATCCCGAAAAACCGCCGTGTATTGCCGTTGATCGCTGCATGAAACGCATCCCACGGCAGGCCCCGGAGTTCTGCGATCTTCCTTGCAGTCACGCTCGCCATCCAGGGCTCGCAAGGCCGCTTGGAACGGTGCGGATCGGGCGACAGAAACGGTGCGTCCGTCTCGACCATGATCCGGTCGATCGGCACAAGTCTCGCCGCCTCCTGCACATCCGCTGCGTTGCGGTACGTCACCACCCCGGTGAACGAGATCCAGGCACCAAAGTCCAGCACCTTCCGGGCCTCGAGAGGGGTGCCGGTAAAGCAGTGAAAAACCATCTTCGAAGGGTCCAGCCTGCTCGCCTTAAGCACCGGCAACAGATCCTCAAACGCCTCCCTACAGTGGATCACGATCGGCTTGACAATCCCCACCTTCGTCACGCTTTCTATGTACGCAAGCTGTTCGGAAAGCACCGAGTCCTGGAGCGATCTCGGCGGATCCTTGTAATGGTTGTCGAGCCCAAGCTCGCCCCACGCCACGCACCGCTCGTCTCGGATCACCGGCCCGAGCATGTTCCAGTCAAAGGGCCCCTCCGCCGAGTACGACGGGTGCACCCCTGCAGTACACCAGACGTTCGGGTACCGCTTGGCAACCGCCAGCGCTTCGAGCGCGTTGTGGGTCGTCGTCGAGATCGTGATCGCCCCCATCACGCCGTGCTCTTGAGCCCTTTGAAGGGTTTCCTCAACCCGACCTTCAAAGTCGGGGAACGTCAGATGGCAATGGGTGTCTATCACGCGTGCAAGGAGCGTATGACGCTTGATCGCGCGTCCCATCTGCCTGATTCAACACCTCGGTAAACTCCTCACCACATGAGCTTCCCAAGGGCCCCACGGGGTCTTGCCACGATCCTCCCGTTCCTGGTCCTTGCGTGGACCACTGCCCTCGTCCATGCCTTTTCAGGCCAGCCAACTGCAGACTACGACCGCTATTACGCGGTCATCATGGAAAACGCACGCTCGGGATGGATGCACGCCACGCAGACCACCGTGGGCGACCGGATCACGACCATCCGTGACATGAACTTCACGTTCCGGCGTGGCGATTCCACCACCACTGCAGGGATGACGACCACGTTCGTCGAGACTGCTGCAGGCAAACCCATCTCCATGCGCTCAACCCAGCGCCTTGGAGAAACGCCGGTCATCGTCGACTACACGTTTCACGAGACCGACGTGGAAGTCACCACCGACCCCGACGGTGCGCGCAAAATCACCCGTGCGCCCCTTCCTGAAGTCACCTGGCTCACGCCGCGCGGCGCGTCCGAACTCCTGACCCGCAGGATCAAGGCAGGCGCACAGGAAGTGACATACACCACGCTCGACCCGCTCACGGGTCTTGCGCCCGTGAGCATGACGCACTCGAAGATCCGCAAGGCAAGCAGGGTGATCGCAGGCTCGCCGCGCGATGGCACGCTGATGCTCACCCGTGCGAGCAACTCGCAGGGTGCAAAGAGCGAGGAGTTTCTCGACGAAAACGGCGCACTGATCCAGCAGGTCTCGACCATGTCGGGCCTTGAGTGCATCATCGAGATTGCAGGCCCCGAAGTGCTCGAATCCGCGGCCCGTGCACCGGAACTGATGATCTCAACGTTCGTGAAGCCCGATCGCCCGATACGCAATGCACGCAAGAGCACCCGTGCGACCTTCACCCTCGGATACGGCGACCACGAAGCACCGATCATCCCTGAAACCGGGTCACAGACCATGGCCTCGATGGGTGTCGACCAGCTCGACGTCGTCATCGACACCGGCTTTCCCAACGCAGCGCCCGCCGACGACCGCAAGAACCCTGCGTTCCTCGAATCCTCCGTCATGATCACGCGAGATGACGAGGGCGTCCGCAAGCTGGCGGAACGTGCGGTAAAGGGCATCGATGAGAAGGATGTCCTCAAGCGTGCGCGCGCCCTGTGCAGAGCGGTGCACGATCATGTCACGGGCAAGAGCCTCGACGTCCTCTTCGCGACCGCTGCAGACGTCGCCCGGACAAAGAGCGGTGACTGCACCGAACATGCAGTGCTCCTTGCTGCGGTCCTCCGATCCCAGAACATCCCCTCCCGGGTCGTCTCGGGGCTGATTTACGCGGATTCGTTCATCGGGTCTGAGGACATCTTCGGCTATCACATGTGGACGCAGGCGTTGATCGAGATCGACGGGACCGACCGCTGGGTCGACCTTGACGCGACGCTCCGGGACCACCCGATGTACGACGCGACGCATATCGCGCTTGATCTCCAGACCCTTTCCGACGGCCACGGGATGGAGGAGAACTCCGGCATGGCCGCCGCACTGGGCAGGCTGACGATCAAGGTCGTTTCGATCGAACACGGCAAGTGATCGCGGTTGGCTCGCAACATCCAAACACAACACAAACTTGCTCGCAAATGAGCTACTTATAGAGGCATCAGCCGACAGAGGTATGGGAGCCCGAAGGCCGTCGCTTGACGCGGGGGTGAACTTCCGCGAAACTAGCCGACCCTGTGAGCAGGCTGGCGGGCGGCAAGGCCGACCCAACCTCCGGTTCCACGCGATCCGGCGGCTTGGGTGGGGCCACGTGCGCGTCCTCTTGGCTGCTTGGCAGGGTCACCCAGGCGCTTCGTGCGTCCGGACTGCTTATTGTTCCCGCCCTTGGGGGGAACCTGAATCCCATCCACGCCTGCCGACGCATCTTGCGAGGCTGCCTGGGTCGGATTCAAAGTGTGTTCGTGGGTTCGCGGGGGTGCATTTCTGACGGTGGATTGAAGCGAGTCCTCCTTTCTCTTTACAGGGACTCGACTAGGAGCAACGGTCGATGGCACGCACGAGCACGAGCCTTGGGATGGGTGTGACGGTGGCGGTTCTTGGCGCCCTGAGCCTTGGCCTCTTCATCGCATTCGCGGTCTTCTTCGGCAAGTGGAACAACCTCAACGCCGAGAAGATGGCCGAGCAGTCCGTGACCGAGCAGTTCATCAGCACCGCGGAACGCAACCGCGACGACGTGAACCGCCAGCTCGCCAACGCCAAGGGCGAGCGCAAGTCGCTCGTCGGCTACCTCCTCGAATCGCAGCAGGCGGTGATGAGCCGCGTGACCGGCGTCAGCGGCGACACGCTCCCCCAGCTTGAGCAGAAGGTTGCCTCGCTCAACGCGGGCGGCTCGCCGATCCTGACGGTCGCCCGCGACCAGGCTGCACGCATTGCTCAGCTCGAGGAAGCACTCGCAGCGGCAGACGCAGAGCGCCTCAAGGCCCTGACCGACAAGAAGACCGAGGTCGACCGCGTCGCGACGATCGAGAAGTCGCACACGCAGACCATCGCCGCTCTCAATGAGCAGATCAACCAGTACAAGGACGAGATCACCCGCTACCGCGAAGGTACCGACGGTGCACGCAAGGAGATGGACGTCCGCATCGAGTCGCTCGAGGACACCATCGCCAAGCTCCGCGACGAATCCGACCGCCAGCGTGCGAGCATGCAGGAAGAAATCCTGATCCAGCAGGCACAGGTCCGTTCGCTCCGCGGCGAGCGCTCGAAGGAAATCTTCCAGGGCAGCGCTGAGCAGTCGCTGGTCGATGCGGAAGTCGTCGGCCTCAACTCCGCGGACGGTTCGATCATCATCTCGATCGGCCGCGAGAACAAGGTCACGATCGGCATGTCCTTCTCGGTCTATGCAGACGCAGCCTCGATCAAGCCTGACGACGCGACGGGCAACTACCCCCGCGGCAAGGCAGGCGTTGAGGTCATCCAGGTCGACAACGACACCGCCACCTGCAGGGTCATCTGGGAAGCACGCGGCAACCCGATCGTCAAGGGCGACGTGGTCGCCAACCCCGTCTACGACCCCCGCAAGGTCTACAAGATGGTCGTGTACGGCAACTACGACGTGAACAACGACGGCATCGCAACCCCCGAGGAAGCGGATGCAGTCCGTGCGATGATCCAGTCCTGGGGCGGCGAAGTCCTGAGTGCAGAGCGCGGCCTGACCGGCGACACCGACTTCCTCATCCTCGGCGAGCGTCCGATCCTCCCGCCCGAGCCCAGCTCCGGCGCACCCTTCGAAGTCGTCCAGAACTTCATCCGTCTCGATGAGATCGTGAAGCGCTACGACGACCTCCTCGAGAAGGCACGGAGCACCTCGCTCCCGGTCCTCAACGAGAACCGCCTCTACACGCTCCTGGGCCGTGATCGCCCTGCACGCCGCTGAGCATCATCCTGAGCTTTGAAGCGACGCCGCCTGTGTGCCTGGATCACCCCGATCCGGACACTTCAGGCGGCGTCGTCTTTCATGGGTACAGTGATCCTGATCTTCAGTCTGCAGGTCCCTGCGACTCCAACCACTGATGGGCAAGAAGCGCGTCAAGATCCCCACATGGCTCCACGGCCCGATCGCAGTCGCGATCCGGTCCGCGCTTGCACTCCCTGTCGTTGCCGGCTTTGAAGCCTCTGCCCAGGTCGCCCGCGTCGCTGCACGCTCGTACTGCGGGCTCAGGGTCAATCGCAAGCGGATGCAACGTGCAGTCGAGCACGTCGCGTTCGCGTTCCCGCACCTTGATGAAGACCACCGCCGCGAGATCGTCGTCTCGTCGTACGAGCACCTCTTCACGCTCGGCGTCGAGATGGCCTACACGCCCCGCTACCTCACGACCGACGGCTGGGCGTCGCACGTCGAGATCGGCGAAGTCGCCCCTGCAGTCCGTGCGCTCATGTCGGGCGGTCCTGCGATCCTCCTCTGCGGGCACTGCGGCAACTGGGAAGTCCTGGGCTACACGCTCTCGCTCTTGGGTTTTCGGCTCCACGCGCTCTACCGCCCGCTCGATCTGAAACCGCTCGACGTGTGGGTCCGCGAGACCCGCGAGGCCTGCGGTCTCACGCTCGTCGACAAGTTCGGCGCAACCGAGCAGCTCCCCTCGATTCTCTCTGACGGCCACCCCGTCGGCTTTGTCGCGGATCAGAACGCGGGTGATCGCGGGCTCTTTGTTCCCTTCTTCGGACGCCTTGCATCGACGTACAAATCGATCGGCCTCCTCGCGATGCAGTTCAATTGCCCGGTGATCTGCGGCATGGCTCGAAGGCTCCCCGAGCCGAACTTTCGCTACAGGCTCGAGATGCAGGACGTCATCCAGCCATCAGACTGGGCAAACGCAGAAGACCCGCTCTTTTATCTCTCTGCACGCTATCGGAGAGCGATCGAGAAGGCAGTCCTCTCTGCACCGGGCCAGTATCTCTGGATGCACCGCATCTGGAAAAGCAGGCCGCGGCATGAGCGCGTCGGCAAGCCCTTCCCACAGACGCTCCGCGCCAAGCTCCGTGCACTCCCGTGGATGACCGACGAGGAACTTGAACGCATCATCGAGCAGAGCGCGATCGACACCGCTGCACTCGCTCCTGCCTGAAACTTCATCGCCAAACCCGCAGGCGCCCCGCGCGATGGACCCGCCGCCCTCCTACGTTCGTATGGGTTCTTCGTGGGGAAGCACCCGGACGACCGCAAGTGAAGTCCGGACGAACAAGACCAAACCATCGCGGTCGGACGACGCGTCCACCGAGACAGAGGGTCCACACATGCCAGCCGAAGAAAACGACCTTGAGTACCAGGGAGGCGGACGCCTCGAAGACGTTCGCGTGCTCATCGTCGACGACGATCGCGACATCCTCGAATCGATCGAAGCAGCGTTCCAGACCGAGGGCGCGCTGACGCAGACCTGCATGGACGGCAATGAGGCAGTCAAGATCTGCCAGGAAGACCCGCCGGACATGGTCATCCTCGACATGATGCTCCCCAAGCGTTCGGGCTTCCTCGTCCTTGAGAAGATCAAGGGCAAGGATGAAAGCCCGATCGTCATCATGGTCACCGCCAACGAGGGCAAGCGCCACCAGGCCTACGCAGAGAGCATCGGCGCCGATAAGTATCTCCTCAAGCCCGTCCCGCTCGAACGCCTCCTCGATGAAGCAGTCAGGCTGTGGGAGGCAGAGTCAGAGGAAGTCGAAGACGACGAATAAGCCGCAATCTCATTGAATGCAAAAGGCGACGCGGCATGGAGCTGCGTCGCCTTCTTCTTTTTCTGCGAGAATGGTTCTGTGAGTTCGGTTCAACGCCTGCGACGCATCACGCATCCCACGCCAAGCACGATCGCGGGCAACGTCCCACCTGCAGGAATCGGAACCGCGATCGGCGTATTGGGCGACGTTTCGTATGCCCATGAGATAGCCTTGTAGCAGTACTTGTCGACCTGCATCCACCCGTAATGCGTCTTGCCTGCGATCGTCAGCCGGATTCCTAGATAGCCCTCTGCATTGTTCCAGAAGTCGTAAAAGACGTAGTCGCCGCTCAGGTTCTTCACCGAGGCGTTCACGGTGATCGAATCCTCGTACATGGCGTCCGGGCCGATCACATCGCCAGGCTGAAAGACCTTCGCGAGGTGATGCGTGTGCTTCGAAGGCCAGCCCCAGTCGCCATAGTGATCGAGCACGACGCTCTCGCGGTACGCGATCGCTGAGCCGGTCCACGCCTCGACCGTCGAGTCATGCGGATCCGCGCTCGTCCATCCGGGGTTGTTCCGCCGCTGGATCCAGGTCTTCGTGCCCGGGTTGGATTGATCATCCGGCGCACGGGTGATATCGAGCGTGGGATCTCCGCTGAATATGTTGCCAAGCTGGTAGTAACCCCAATCAAACTCTCCCGCCGAATTGTCAAAGACAACAGGCTCGGCCAAGGCAGGCAAAGTGATGGCTGCTATCAGGAACAACGACCCGACGCTTCGACGCTGTGCAAAACGCTGCATGGAATGACTCCCCTTAAGCACCACAATTCGCGGGAAAACCGAACGCTCGCCGCGAGAGCAGATACGCCCAGCCACGTGCAGTGGTTGCCCGCAAGTGCAAGGCTCGAAAACAGAACGACCGGCCCTTCTTCAGGACCGGCCGTTCAGAGTGTCAGAACCGCGTTTCAATGAGGTTCGTGATATGCAAATTCAGTGGCGGCGACGCTTGGCCGCGACCAGACCCGCGATACCGACCAGAGGGAGCGTCCCTGCAACCGGGACCGGGATCGCCAGTGGCGTGTTGGGCGTGGATTCGTACGCCCATGCGTACACCTTGCCAGGCTGCGGCGCGAGGTGGATCCAGCCGTAGTGCGTGTTGCCGCTCATCTGGAACGAGAGACCGATGTAGCCTTCGCCGCTGCCCCAGAGGTTGTGCGTCGTGAAGCTGCCATTCTCATTCCGGATCCTCGTCGTCACCGTGAAATTCGAGTGCGTGAGCGGAGCCGAAGGTCCGATCGTGTCACCTGCGGAGTATCGCTCTGCAGGTCGATAGCTCAGCGTGACCCCTGAACTGCCCTGATAGTAATGAGTGAAATCGACCGCAGCGCCAACTGCAAATCGAACTGGAGACGCGCCGACCACGGAAAATGAACCCGGATCATCGCTCGAAAAACCCGGCCAGTTCTGCCTCGTGATCGTGCGGTTCGACGGTGCAGTGGGCTGTGTAGAGGAAGACTTGGTGATATCGAGGTAAGCCTCGCCCGCCCATGGTTCAAAGCCCGAGTCGAAGTTGTTCCATCCAAACTCGTTGCCAACGTTGTAGTGAATGATCGGATCCGCAGCCGCGTGACCTGCTGCACATGCCACGACGGCACCGGCGGTCGCAAGCGACCTCCTGCTCAAACAAATCCGCATTGCTCATCCTCCTCTGTAAATCCCCACGAGAAGGTTTGCTCCATAACTAAACGACGGAGGCCTCGCGTTCAATCCCGTTCTGGTCCGAGGAATTCAAAGATTTTGGCGACATGCATAACGGATCCGGACCCATGTAATTCATCTGCGCTCCGTGCAGCGAGAATCCCGCCGCGTCGGAATACCATCCTTCGTGGCAAAGAAGCGCCAATTCGTTCTCATGTCCTCCGTCCCTGCACAGGGAGGCGCTCTGCCCGCGCTCGGGTCTGCCAAAGAAGTCAAAGGCATCCTTGAGCTCTACAACACCTCGCCCGACGGCGGGCCCAGGAAGTCGCTCGGCACCGAAATGCTCCACGGCCCGGGGATGGTCATGGACATCCCAACATCCTCCGAATCCATCACCCAGGTCATGGCGACCGTGACGGACGAGGAAATTGCATGGCCGGTGCTCTCCAGGCTCTGCAAAGATCGAAAGTGGAAGCTAGTCGATCTTGAATCAGGCCGATCATTCGGTTAAACCGATAATCCAGTGACACAAAGGCTTCTGCCCCGCTCCACTGGGTAATCTCGGGGGCACTTCCTAAATGCCTTGGTGAGTTTCGCATCGAAAGGACGTCTGTCCGATGAGTCGCCGTGCTTTTACATTGATCGAGTTGCTCGTGGTGATCGCGATCATCGCGCTCCTCATGGGCATCATGCTCCCCATGCTCGGGAAGTCTCGCGAGACCGGTCGCACCACCGTCTGCCTTTCCAACATGCGGACGCTGGCCCAGGGCTGGGACCTCTACGCAGACGCCAACAAGGACGTCATGCCCGGTGGCCGAATGGTCAACCTCTCGGGCGGCAAGAGCAACCCCAAGAACTGGTACGACGTCGGGACCGGCATGAAATTCCGCCCGTCGTGGATCGCCACGATCGGCACCTACGTCGGCGTCTATCCCTTCGCGGACCCCGCGCCCGAATCTGACCCCCTCTACAACCGCCAGGACTACGACAACAAGGTCTTCCAGTGCCCCGTCACGCCCACCTGGGCAGACGAGCGAAACCACTGCTACGGGTACAACTACCTCTTCCTGGGCAATGCACGCCAGACCAACGGCAAGTTCAACAATTACCCCAAGCGCCGGAGCAAGATCCAGCAGTTCTCCATGACTGTCATGGCGGGCGACGGGCTCGGCACTGCAGCCGCTTTCGACCGTTCAGAGCGGATCCCGTACATCAACAACGGTCCCGATGATGAACATGCAGTGGGTAACGAGGGCTTCAACCTCGACGCGCCGCGCCTGACCGCAACCAGCGATCGCTGCTCCGCGCCGATCCGCTCCGGCCCTGACTCGCGCCACCTCGGCAGGACGAACTGGGTCTTCCTGGATATGCACGCAGAGACCAAGGACATGGTCCAGATGGGCTACGGCCTGATCGGCGACGGCCGCGTGGTCGACATGGACGCCTCAACCGCCAACATCACCAACAAGTACTTCAGCGGCACCGGCGGCGACGACGATCCACCGGACCTCCCGAGCTGATTTCGGATGCACCGCGTCCGGAATAACACGCCCCCGGAGAACAACCTAAAGCACGCCCCATAACCCGCCGCACGGCGGGTTATTTGTTTCTACCTGGCGTGATCCGCCTGCCTTCCAGATCCTCCGACAACGCTCTTTCATTCAGCTCACCGATCCGGTAGCTTGCTCACTCTCGCGGGAATTCCCTTCCCCTGCGTTTTTCGATTCAATCCGCCTCGGAGACCCGTTCGATGTCGAACCCTCGCACCCACCGTGCCGTGATGCTCGCCGTTCTTGCAGGATCCGCGATCTGTGCACATGCACAGCCTGCACGTGACCCCGGCCTTCTCAAGGGCCTGATGGACGGCACCGAAGATGGCACGACCTCGATGGAACCGCCGCCGAGCGAACTGGTCGATGTGACGATCGATTCGGGCATCGTCGCTGCAGAGCCCGGCATGGGTGACAACCAGGTCGTCTTCGTGACGATGGTGCACGTGACCGATGCGCCGTGGATGCGTCTGGCCTTCGACACCGCGCTCCTCGCGGGCGACCCTGCCAACGACAACGCCTCGCGTCTCAAGATCACCTCGACGCTCGACGGCGGCACCCAGTGGCTCACCAGCGAGAACGTCGAGCAGTGGATGAACACCTCCGCCTTCTTCAACGGCGACACGGTCATCATCGAGCTCTACGCATCTCCCGGCACCGGCGACAATCAGCTGGTCATGAGCAAGATCACTGCAGGACTCGCGCCGATCGGCACCCGCACCATCTGCGGCTCGACCGACGACCGCGCGCTGAGCTACGACGATCGCAACGCACGCCACAGCGTCGGATGCTCGGTGTGGCTCATCAACGACCTCAACTCGATGTTCCTCACTGCAGGTCACTGCGGCACTGCAGGCGGCCACGTGATGAGCTTCAAGGTCCCGCTCTCCAACTCCAACGGCTCGCTCGTGAATCCCCCGCCAGAGCACCAGTACGTCGTTGAAGCAAGCAGCGTCCAGGGCCAGAACAACGGCGTCGGCCAGGACTGGGGCTACTACGGCGTCGCGGTGAACACCAACACCGGCCTCACGCCATACCAGGCGTACGGCATGCGCCACACGCTCGCAACCACCGTCCCCAACGTCAGTGGTTCGAACATCCGAATCACCGGCTACGGCACCACGTCCGCGCCCGTCACCAACACGTGGAACCAGGTCCAGAAGACCCACCTCGGACCGATGCGCAATAAGTCCGGCTCGGCGATCGGCTACCACACCGACACGACCGGCGGCAACAGCGGTTCGTGCGTCCTTTATGAAAACCAGAACACTGCAGTCGGCATCCACACCCACGGCGGATGCTCGACCTCCAGCACCAGCTACAACAACGGCACGCAGATCACCTACGGCCCGCTCCAGACCGCGCTTGCAGCACCCAAGGGCATCTGCCTGAGCGGCAAGGGCATCGCCTCGGGCGATCTCTATGTCTCGGGCGATGCAGCCAACAACTTCGGCACTGCATCCAAGTCGACCGGCGCATTCGCCAAGGTCTCGGAGGTCCCCGGCGTCACGCAGGGCGTGGCGTGGGACTGGAACCGCAACCTCTTTTACATCATCGACGGCACTCGCAAGCTCTACACGATGACCAAGGCAGGCGAACGCACGCTCCTGGGCACGGTGACGGGCCTCACCGGCACCATCAACGGCCTTGCGTTTGATCCTGCCTCGCGCACGCTCTACGGCGTCGCTGCAAGCGGCGGCCAGTTCTACCGCATCAACCGCGAAACGCTTGTCGCCTCTGCCTTTGGTAGTGCAGGTGGCGGCAACATCGGTGCCCTCGATTTTGACACCACCACCGGCACGCTCCTTGGCATCTCCGATGTCACCATCGGCGGCTCGCGCCTGGTGAGCATCAACACCAGCACCGGCTCACAGACCTCGATCGGCGTCCTGGGTTCTGGCATCGCCGACTGCAACGGCCTGGCCTATGTCGCCTCGACCAACGAGCTCTACACCATCAACGCAGCCAACGAGCAGGTCCTCCGCGTCAACCGCACCACCGGTGCGGCGACCGTGGTGGGCGCCACGAGCGGCCTCTTCGGATCTGCTTTCGGCATGGCAGGGGGCTCGCCGAAGCCTTGCGTCTCAGACTACGACGGCACGGGCTTCACCGACCTTGAGGACTACAACGCCTTCGTCCAGACCTTCGAGGCAGGTGCCATCGACGCGGACATCGACGGCTCGGGCTTTGTCGATTTCGAGGACTTCACGATGTTCGTCCAGGCCTTCGAGAACGGGTGCTGAGCACCTAAAAGGCTTGACGAACCCGTCTATATACCTATCATTCGCGCGATTCTGAGGTCGGATTCGTCTCCCTCTGAACACCTCGCTGGATGGGATCGGACGGGCGGCCTATTGTCTTGGCCCCTCCCGGGTGGGGAGGTGTGCCTTTTCCGACAGTGTTTTCAGACCGGTTTGCCGGAGGTTTCACAGTGCTTTGCATCCGCTTGCAGAGGTTTGGCCGCAAGAACCGCCCCTTCTACCGCATCAGCGCCCTCGATCGCCGCACGCGCCGCGACGGTGCACCGGTGGAAGAACTCGGCTGGTACAACCCTGTCGAAAAGAACCCCGCCAAGCAGATCGAGATCAACGAAGAGCGTGTCAAGTACTGGCTCAGCATGGGCGCACGCCCCTCTGACACGGTCCGCGACATGCTCGCCAAGCGCAATCTGATCAACGTCAAGGATTGGGAAGCAGACCGTGCCGACGACCGCAAGAAGGTCGAGGCCAAGAAGGCTGCGGAAGCCGCTGCAGGTGCAGCAGCAGCCGAGAAGAAGGCCTGAGCACGACCGCTCAGTCCCACTTGACTGGCTAATCGACTCACAAAGGGCCGCTCCCATCCGGGGCGGCCTTTTTCATACCCGCACCATCCGCCGCGATTACCATCACGTAAACGCACACGCCGGAGCAGACGACCCGATGGACCCACTCCTGGAACACCTCCGCGACTGGAAGCCCTTCCGTGCAGTGGTCGTCGGCGACTACATGCTCGACCAGCTCCTCTACGGCGATGCGGAACGCCTGAGTGCGGATGCGCCGGTCCCGATCCTCCTCGTGCGCGAAGAGCAGCACCGCCCCGGCGGCGCTGCAAACGTCTGCCTCGATCTTGCGGAACTTGCAGGTCGCGTCAATGCACTGGGCGTCGTCGGCGGTGATCGCAACGCAGAGACGCTCCGCGCGGAGCTTCAGCAGCGCGGCGTCGACACTGCAGGCCTCCTTGCAGACAACACCCGCCCCACCACCGTCAAGCAGAACCTCATCGGACGTGCACAGACCCGCCACCCACAGAAGATGTTCCGCGTCGATTACGAATCACGCGAGCCGCTCTCGAAGGAAGTGACCGGCCGCGTTCTTTCCGCACTCGAATCGCAGATCGAAGGGTGCGACGTCGTCTGCATCGAGGACTACGCCAAGGGCGTGTGCACACCCGAGCTTTGCCAGGGCGTCATCGCGATCGCCCGGCGTCACAGCATTCCGGTAATGGTCGACCCTGCCAAGCTCAGCGACTATTCGAAATACAAGGGCGCGACCGTCATCACGCCCAACCGGACCGAAGCGGAGTTTGCGACGGGCCTCTCCACCTGCGGCGAGGCGACGCTCGAACGCAACGAGCCCGTGGCACGCAGGCTGATGGAGACGCTCGAACTTGAAGCAGTGGTGCTCACGCTCGACCGCCACGGCGCGCTCCTCCTTGAACGCGGCGGCTCGCCGATCTCGGTTCCCACGATCGCGCGGCAGGTCTACGACGTGACCGGCGCGGGCGACATGTTCCTCGCCGGGCTCGCCGCTGCACGTGCCAACCGCTGCGACTGGTTCGACTCGGTCCGCTTTGCCAACGCTGCTGCAGGGCTCGAAGTCGAGATCTTCGGCGTCGAGCCGATCCCGCTCGAGAAGATCCACCACTCCTTGATCTCGCTCAGCACGCGTGAGCACGGCAAGCACCGCACGCTCGAACAGCTCCAGATCGAAGTCGCCGCTGCACGCAAAGCAGGCCGCAAGGTCGTCTTCACCAACGGCTGCTTCGACGTGCTCCATGCAGGGCACGTAACGCTTCTCGATAAGGCAGCTGCAGAAGGCGACTTCCTGATCGTCGGGCTGAACGACGACGCATCGGTGCGGCGTCTCAAGGGTGAATCACGCCCCGTGAACCACCAGGAAGACCGCGTGCGCGTGCTCGGCGCGCTCGGCTCGGTTGATGCAGTGACGCTCTTTGCAGAAGACACGCCGATGAAGCTCATCGAGGCAGTTCGCCCCGACGTGCTCGTCAAGGGCGGCGACTACACCAAGGACAAGGTCGTCGGCGGCACGTTCGTCGAAAGCTACGGCGGCAGGATCGCGCTGGTAGATGTCGTCGAAGGACGCAGCACGACCAGAACGATCGAACGCATGCGGCAGGCGTGAGGTCTCGTCTCCCGACCACGCTTCGGTCATCGCCCTTGACATCGTGTTCTCGACCAAGGATCGAAACCCGTATATGCAGGGCGAACTGAACGCACGCGTGCACGCATACATCGGTGGCATCGTTCGCGAGTGCGATTGTGTTCCGATCGAGATCGGCGGTATGCCGGATCATGTCCACCTCCTCGCGAGACTCTCGGCGAAGACTGCGGTTGCCGAACTCGTTCGCGTAATCAAATCAAACTCATCGAAATGGCTTCACGAACAAGTCGGTCACGCCGAGTTTGCGTGGCAAACCGGGTACGCAGCCTTCTCTGTAAGTTCTTCTGCCCTCGATGCGGTGCGGGCGTATATCCAGCGCCAGGAAGAGCATCACAAGGTTCGTGGATACAAAAAAGAACTCATAGAGTTCCTGACAAAGCACGGGATCGAGTACGACGATCGGTATGTGTGGGCGTGACGCGAACATACCGATGGGGTCGGTACATCTTTCGCCGCTTCGCGGCTTACTGGACGCTGCGATCGGTTCTTGGGGCTTGCGCACCAAGCTCTACTCTTGCGCCGCGTTGCGGCTTGAAGTACAACACTGCGACACATCGTTCACGTGTGCCAATCGCTGTGACCCCGAATTACATCATCGCATCGCTAAGACCACGTCTCACTCACCACTTCACCACAATCTTCCCGAACTGCTCTGCTGCTTCGATTCTCTCGTACGCAGCGGTGCACTGATCGGGCGTGAAGACCTTATCGACGACGGGCTTGAGGTGTCCCTCGCGATACAGGCTCGCGACTTCCTGAAACTCTTCGGGCGTTCCCATCGTCGAGCCGACCAGCCGCAACTGGTTCCAGAAGATGCGTGCAAGGTCGGTCGTCGCGTCGGGCCCGCTTGTACAGCCGGGCGTTGCGTAGCAGCCGCCGCGCGCGAGCGACTTGACGCAGTTCAGGTGCGTTGCCTTGCCCGATGAATCCACTGCAAGATCAACGCCGCGCTTGCGCGTCCACGCACGGACTTCCTTCGACCAGTCCTGGCCCTTGTCGAGCACCGTGCACGCTGCGCCGAGTTCCTTCGCGCGATCTAGCTTCCACTGGTGCCTGCTTGTCACGACCACTGGGCAACCAAAGTACCTTGCGATCGCAAGCGCGCTGGTCGCCACGCCGCCGCCGATGCCCGTCACCAGCACGCTCTGGCCGGGGAGGAGATTCGCCTTGGTCTTGACCATCGAATAGGCAGTGAGTGCACACAGCCCAAACGCAGCTGCTTCGACCGGGTCGCGGTCCGATGGAATCGCCGCCATGTTCACGGCCGGGATCATGAACTTCTCGGTGTGCATGCCGTTGTGGTGCTCGCCGATCAGTTCGTAATTGGGTGCAAGAGTCGATGCAGGGGGATCTTCAGGATGCACGCGGTCGGGCACCGGCACCGCTGCGTTCACGATCACGCGCCTGCCGACCCATGCAGGGTCGACGCCGGGGCCGACTGCTTCAACCTCGCCGCACGCATCGCACCCGCTCACGCGCGGGTACGTCAGGTTCACGCCAGGGATGCCCATGCCGACCCACAGGTCCATGTGGTTGAAGGCAGAGGCCAGCGTCCTGACCAGTGCCCAACCCGGCTTGAGTTCAGAGGGAGGAATATCCGGCCAGTCGGTCCTGTAGCGGATACTGGGTGCGACCGGGTTTCCCTGCTTTTCAACGACCATTGCTCGCATGGGCGGAGTGTACTGCCGCCCGACGCAGAACGTTTCCTGAGATCCCGCAACTTGGAGGGCAAGCCCCGGTTGAACCTTCTACGCACGCCGCTCAACGCGGCGCTTTGTTATTGCGCCACGCTCAGAATGCACGCAGATTGACACTCCAGTGCCGCGCGATGCGATCTGCCCGGATCCCCGGAACTTTCCGGGGGACCCCGCCGTAACCCTCTCCATGATGCCCCTCAGTTCTGAGGGATTGTGTTGATTCCGCGCCCCGCTTGCCATCGAGATGTTCTCGGGCCAAGGGGCGATGATGTTGATGCCATGATGGAGACTTGAACATGTTGTTGATGGAGACCTTGCTGTACGCAATCGTGCGGACCGGCCGCCTGCTTGGGCCTTGCATGTGCCTGGGTGCATCCAGTGCAGTCGCACTCGCCGCGCCGCCCAGCTTTCACGGCGTCGGGTTCATTCCCGGCGAGCCCACCAGCACTCGCGTCGTCGATATCTCTGACGATGGCTCAACCGTGCTGGCCATGACCCTGACCGCGACGTTCGAAGATCCATTCACCTGGACACAATCGTCCGGCGCTGCGGTCGTGAACCGCCCCAGCGGATGGCGTTTCATGAATGCACGGCTCTCGGGCAATGGACAGACGGTCGTCGGCAGCACCGAAGTCACGGGCGTCGGTAACCGCGTGTTCCGCTGGAACTCCGGAACGATGCAGACCGCAGACCTTCCTCCGGGCATGACCGACGCCTGGGAAGCAGATGTATCGTTCGATGGTTCGTACATGTCCATCACGGGCCGCAACACCAAGGCAGGCAACCCCGGTGCATACCGCTGGAGCCAGGGCACGGGCTACGAGCGACTCATCGAACCAGGCTCCGATCCATTCCCTGCAGGCCACAGGGCATCGCGCATCTCGTCTGATGGCTCTGCGATCGCAGGCGTGGGCGACAATCTCATGGGCCTGAACAGCAGGACGCCCTTTTACTGGAGCGAGGATGCGGGGTTCGTCGTCGCCAGCGGGCTGGGCACTGACAAGAACGTGGCAGTGAGCGATCTCTCGGGCGATGGCAGCATGATCGTCGGCCAGTCTGCAGCCGACACTGCGTCGACGGGCCATGCCTTCTCCTGGACGCTCGCAGAAGGTGCAGTTGCGCTTGCAAGCGGCCCATCTGGCTCAGGTGCGCACGCAGTGAACGCGGATGGAAGCAGAATCGTGGGCCAGATCAATGGCGTCGGTGCAGTGATGTGGAGCGACGAGTTTTCCGGCAGGTACGCGATCCTTGCGGACTATCTCACGACCGTCGTGGGGCTCGATCTCACGGGATGGACGCTCATGTCGGCCACTGCGATCTCTGCAGACGGCCTGACGATCGCAGGAAACGGCATCAACCCCACCGGCCAGAACGAAGGCTGGGTGGCGGTGATCCCCGCGCCAGGCACGCTCACGCTCCTTGCATGTGCACCTGCCCTCCTTCGCAGACGCCATCGCTGATCGGCCACTTGCAAATTTTTCCAGCTTGAAAAGGATCCCGGCCGGATGTTGCGTTCCGCATCCGGCCGGGGTTTTTATCATTCCTGGCCGTGGGTCTTCTGCCCGATTAGGCCCGGTTCTTTGACCCCCCGCCGGACCCCGGATACGTTGTAGCAGCATGCGACACCCACACGCCTCGCGGAAGGCCCGATGGGCCCGGGGTTCGGTCTGCCTTAGTTTGGTCCTCCTGGCAGGGGGATGCTCGACCTCTTCGTTCTCCGAAGAGAGCGATGCACAATTGCGCCGAACGGTTCTTGAATCGGTCCGCCGCGAAACCGCGGATGCACGGACCTCCCCACAGAAGCGGCAGGTGTCGCGCGAAGAGGGCGGCGTCGAACGCCTGGGCCTCTCGCAAAAGGTCCTCGACGAAATTTCCGGCGTCTCGGGGCCCGGCTCGTACACCGCCTCCACGGTCCCCTATTCGACCGACCTGATGGGCAGCGACCAGCGTGTCGTCGCGCTCACGCTCGAACGCGCGATCAAGAGCTGTGTTGAGAACAATCTCCAGATCCAGTTTGCCCGCGTCGCACCTGCAGTGAACGAGGCCAAGCTCGTCGCTGCAGAGTCTGCCTTTGACTGGACCTTCTTCCAGAATCTCACGTACAACAACGTCGACCAGCCCCGTGCACGGACGAGCCTCGCGCCTTCCACCACCGGCCTGACCAGCGACAGCACGCAGAACGTCGTCTCGACGACCGGCCTCCGCCAGCGCCTCGTCACCGGCGGCCAGCTCACCGTACAGCAGGAACTGACCTACGCGGACAACAACACCAAGGGTCAGATCGTCAACCCCGACCCCAACGCGCTGCTCGCGTTCACGATGCAGCTCGATCAGCCGCTCCTTCGCAACTTCGGTTCTGACTTCGCACTGGCGGAAATCCGCTTGGCTCGCAACGCGGAGCGCAACTCGATCGCCCAGCTCAAGCGCGAGCTGATCTCGACCGTCACGGAAGTTGAAAAGACCTACTGGCAGCTCCTCCGCTCGCACCGCGATCTCCTGATCCTCCAGCGCCTTCTTGATCGCGGCGTCCAGGTACGAGATCAGCTCCGCGAACGTGCCCAGATCGACGCGCCCCCTGCACAGATCGCCGCTGCAGTCTCGCGCGTCGAGAGCAGGCGCGCGGACATCAAGCGTGCACAGAACGTCCTCCGCCAGACCAGCGATCGCCTCAAGCTCCTCATCAACGATCCCGATCTTCCCGTCGGCGGCGAGATCCTGATCGTCCCGCTCGATGATGCGTTCGACGCACCCATCGAATTTTCGCTTTTAGATTCGATCGAATCCGCCATCGCCAACCGCCCCGAGGTACAGCAGTCGATCCTTTCGATGGACGACACCTCGATCCGCCAGGGTGTTGCAGAGAGCGGCAAGCTCCCGCAGCTTGATCTGCGTCTCCAGACCCGCTGGTGGGCGCTTCAGGGCCATGCAGGGAACACGTACAACGAAGTCTTCGACGGCGATTTCATCGATTACATCGTCGGGCTCGCGTTTGAGCAGCCATTGGGCAACCGCAGGGCAGAGGCGGAGTTCCGCAAGGCACGCCTTGAGCGCACGCAGGCGGTGATCAGCTACCGCAACACGATCCAGCAGATCATGCAGGAAGTGAAGGGTTCGCTCGACAACGTAACGACGCACTTTGAATTGATCGAGATCGTGCGCGTCGCGCGGATTGCTGCTGCAGAAGAGCTCCGCACGCTCCTGGTCGAGAAGCAGACGATCGCTGGGTACACCGTCGAGCGGCTCGATCTTGAACTCAACCGCCAGGAAGCGCTCGCGCAGAAGGAACGCGACGAGATCGCTGCACTGACCGACTACCACACCGCCATCGCGGATCTCTACGCAGCGATGGGCAAGAGCCTCGACCGCAACCGCATCAATTTCGTCGTGCCCGATGCGGAAGAAGTGCTCCTGACCCGTACGCCGATGCCCACCACCGGCCGTCGCGAGCGTCCCGAAGGAACGCCTTTGATTCCATCGACGACGACTCCTGCACCCGTTGAAACGCCTTCAACACCGCCTCAGGATGTGCAGCCAGAAGCACAGCCGACGCCTCCAGCCGAACCCGCGCCCGAGCAGCCCGCACCGACAAGCGACGGCTCGAACTGAGCCTGCTTTTCCGGGGATTTGGTTCCATCACGCTCCATGAAGCTCCTGGCCGTCGTCATCCCCGTCTTCAACGAAGCGAGGTTGCTCCGGCCCTGCCTGGATCGTCTTGTCGCCACGCCCCCACCGACGGGCTGTAAGCGCATCATCGTCCTCGTCGATGATGGCTCGACCGACGGCTCGCGCGAGCAGGTCGCTGCTCTATCGAGCAACCCTGCTTACCTCGTCGATCTCCACGAGCGCAATCGCGGCAAGGGAGCCTCCGTCCGCACCGGTTTTGCACGTGCACTGGCAGTGGGCGCGGACCTCATCCTCATCCACGATGCAGACCTTGAGTACGACCCCGCCGATCACGCACCTGCATGCACGCCGATTCTTGAAAACACGGCGGACGTCGTGATCGGCACCCGATTCGCCAAGGATCGCCCCCGCCCCTCAAGCCGCGTGCACCGCGCGATCAACGGCTTTCTCACCAGGCTCAGCAACGCGATCACCGGCCTCCACGTCACCGACATGGAGTGCTGCACCAAGGTCTTCACGCGGGATGTCCTCCGCCAGATCACGATCGAGGAAGATCGTTTCGGGCTTGAGCCCGAGCTGGTCGCCAAGGTCGCGCGGCTCACGCTGCCCAATGCAGAGGGAACGCCAAGACCCATCCGCGTCGCGGAGGTTCCCGTTTCGTACGCAGGGCGTTCGCACGCAGAGGGCAAGAAGATCGGCTGGAAAGACGGTATCTCCGCCTTGCGCTGCATCTTGCGTTACGGCCTGCGCTGACCCTGCATGCAAACCAGATGCAAACACATTGCGAATCACTCCGTGACGCAACTTTTCACGTGAACTGAAAAAACCCTTTCATGATCCGCGCCGAGCGGTACACTGCGAACATCGGCAGGGTGGCCCGCTCCGCACCAGGCCACAACTGGTGTAGTCGGGTACGGATGATCTGGCCGCCTCTCTTTTTCGGAACGCGTCACGCGTGCCGACGCGAATCGACGCGCAAGGAGGTTTGCTCGCCATGGCTGTATCTGCACCTCGCTCCCCGGCTGACACCCGCAACGTACTTCTCTGCGGCAGCACGGGGAGCGGAAAGACAACGCTGACCGAACGTCTTCTCTTTGCCAGCGGCGTCATCAAACGAATGGGAACGATCGAGGAAGGCACGACCCACTCCGACTACACCGACGAAGAAAAACACCACAAGCACTCTCTCCAGCCTTCATTCTTCCACTTCGACTGGGAAGAACACGAAGTCCACCTGATCGACTCTCCCGGCCTCAACGACTTCCTCGGCCACACGATCGCCTGCTTCCCTGCAGTCGAGACTGTCGCGGTCGTCGTCGATGCCGTGAAGGGAATCCAGAGCGTCACGCGAAGGCTCATGGCCGTCGCAAAAGAACGCAAGATCCCCACGATGATCGTCGTGAATCGCATCGATGATCCGCAGGCAGATCTTGAGATGCTCGTCGAGCAGCTCCGCGAAACCTTCGGGCCTGAGTGCCTCCCCATCAACCTCCCCGTCCCGGGCAGGGGCGACGTCATCAACGTCTTTGAGCACGACGGCACCGACGCACGCGGCGATTCGACCGAGTTCCTCTCCGTCCACGAATCGCACAAGCGCATCGTCGAGCAGGTCATCGAGGTCGATGAAGACCTCACGATGCAGTACCTCGAAAAGGGAGATGGCTCGTTCGATCCCGTCAAGCTTCACGAAGCATTCGAGAAGGCCCTGGGCGACGGCCATCTCATCCCGATCTGCTTCTGCTCCGCGAAGACCGGCACGGGCTGCTCAGACCTCATGCACATCTTCGCGAGCCTCTGCCCAAGCCCCGTCGAGGTAAACCCGCCCGAATTCCTCAAGCGCGACACGCCCGAAAGCGAAGAGCACGAGTGGCACGCAGCGCCAGACCCTGCAGGCAAGGCGCTCGCGCACATCTTCAAGGTCACGACCGACCAGTTCGTCGGCAAGCTCGCAATCTTCCGCGTCCACCAGGGGACGGTAAAGCACAAGTCAGACATGTTCATCGACGACCAGAAGAAGGCTTTCAAGGTCGGGCATCTCTTCAAGCTCCAAGGTAAAGAGCACGTCGAAGTCGCGGAAGTCGGCCCGGGCGAGATCGCGGGCGTCTCCAAGGTCGATGAAGTCCGCTTCAACGGCGTGATGCACGACAGCCACGAGCTTGATTCGGTCCGCCTCAACCCGCTCCCGCTCCCCCGCCCGATGTACGGCGTCGCGATCGAGCTCAAGAACCACACGGACGAAGCCAAGTTCGCAGCTGCATCTCACAAGATGATGAGCGAGGACCCGAGCCTCGTCATCGAGCGCATCGCGGCGACACACCAGACCGTCATGCGCGGGCTGGGCGAGCTTCTCATCCGCGTCGTGATCGAGAAGTTCAAGAACGCCTACCAGCTTGAGTTCAACACCAGCCAGCCCAAGGTGGCGTACAAGGAAACCATCGCTGTAAACGCGGATGGTCATCACCGCCACAAGAAGCAGACCGGCGGTGCAGGGCAGTTCGGCGAGGTCTACCTGCGCGTCATACCCCTCGACAACGCGCATGCAGAGGGTTTTGAGTTCGTCAACGCCACCGTCGGCGGCTCGATCCCGCGCCAGTTCATCCCTGCCATTGAAAAGGGCATCCGCCAGATCCTGGGTGAAGGTGCCATCGCGGGCTACCCCATGACCGGCATCCGCGTCGAGGTCTACGACGGCAAATACCACGACGTCGACAGCAAGGAGATCGCGTTCATCACTGCAGGCAAGAAGGCATTCATTGATGCAGTGAGCAAGGCACGCCCCTCGCTCCTCGAACCCTTCGTCAACATGGAGATCAACGCGCCAAGCAGGTACATGGGCGATCTCACCGGCCACCTCTCGACCAAACGCGGCCGCGTCCAGAGTTCCGACATGGACAGCGCGGACACCTGCGTCATCCGCGCCATCGCCCCGCTCGGTGAGCTTCAGAACTACGCCAACGAGCTTAAAAGCATGACCGGCGGCGCGGGGAGCTACACCATGGATTACAGCCACGACGAGCAGACGCCCGGCAACATCCAGGCTGCGGTCGTCGCTGCATACAAGCCCCGTCACGAAGAAGACTAAACCTCCTCATGTGCACTCCTCGGTGAAAGACCAGGGGTGCATTTTCCCGCCTTTCCCGGCCATCATGAAAAGGCCGTACACTCTGGGCCCGTGCAGCTACGCAGGGTGGACGGCCAACCTGCCCACCCAGGGCCCTGCACGGCACGGGATCAACAGCACGATCACATCGATCGCAGGCCGAATCAGTCAAAGGGGAGTTCTGAACATGGCCGAACGCAAGACGGGGTCGTTCCTGCTCATCGTCATCTGCCTCGCGCTCGCGGGCGTGATCCTCGTGATGCAGGTCAACAACATCACGTCCGACGCACAGGCCTCGATCAAGACTCCCGCGACGACCGCGGGCCTCTTTGAAGCTGCACGCCAGGGCGATACCGCCGCGCTCACCCGCCAGATCGCTTCCAAGGCAGATGTCAACCAGCAGATCGAAAGCCACGACGCCCAGCCCGGCGAAGCAGGGATGACGCCCCTCATGTTCGCCGCACAGAGCGGTTCGCGTGAATCCGTCGAAACGCTCGTGAGCGCCAATGCCAACGTCGAATCTCGCTCCCGCGATGGCAGGACTGCACTCATGTACGCCGCAGGCTGGGCAGATGCAGCGACCGTTCGCGTCCTTCTTGATGCAGGCGCACGCATCGATGCACGCTCGGAAGACCAGTGGACCGCCCTGATGATGGCCGCCAGCCGCGGCAGCTTTGAAAGCATGGACGCACTCATCGCTGCAGGCGCCAACATGGAGTACAAGAACCGCTGGGGCCAGACTGCACTCATCTGCGCCTCGCTCGTCGCCGACACCGCCAAGGTCAAGAAGCTCATCGCAGGCTCACCCCTCAACGCGACCGACGCCAGCGGCATGACCGCCCTCAACGTCGCTGCAGGCGGCGTCGAGGATTCCACTGCAGTCGTCGCCGCACTCCTTGCCGCAAACGCAGACCCCAGGATCGCCGACATCGACGGCGTCACGCCACTCATGCGTGCTGCAGACCGCGGCGAGCTGGCCCGCGTCGAAATGCTCCTCAAGGCAGGTGCACCGATCGACACCAAGGACGCCTCGGGCAGAACTGCATCAGACTGGGCCTCTGCACGCGACGACGATGCAGGCCAGAAGGTCGTGAAGCTCCTTGGCGGCACTGGCCAACCATCGCCCGCTGGCGCCGAATGAGCCGCCCCGATCCTGACTACGCGGACGACGCCAAACGTTCCTTGCGTTCGTCGATCATCGCGCAGCTCCGTGCACTCACGCCTTCGGATCGCGCCGCCCATTCGTCAGCAATCCGCGATCGCCTGACGAACCTCCCCGAGTTCCACCGTGCCCGGACCGTCATGGGCTTCTTCTCAACGCACGAAGAGCCCGATCTTGACCCCCTTCTCGCGACGCTCCATGGCAGGCAGGCACGCTTTGCCGCGCCCAGAAACAACTGGACCAGCCGCGAGATCACACCCTGCCTGATCACCTCGCTCCAGGATGCAGTTGCTGCACGCCACGGCCTCCGCGAGCCCGGGCCTGCCGCACCCTCGATCCAGATGCCAGAAATCGACCTGGTGATCATCCCGGGCGTCGCATTTGATGCTCTTGGAAACCGGCTGGGAAGGGGGGGCGGGTTCTATGATCGGTTTCTCGGTCGCCCGGATGTTCACGCCCTCCGCGTCGCCGTCGCGTTCGATCTTCAGATCGTCGCCGACGTACCTGCTTTGCCGCACGACGCGCGGATGGACGTGATCCTCACACCGACGCGGGAGATTCGCCCCGCCGCCACGTCGGGGTGAACACCATTGATCGTCCAGAGCACGTCCGTCCGATCTAGACGCCTGCACGCTCTGTTTTGTGCACACTCCCGGCTGACGCCGGATGGCGATTGAACGCAGGAAAGAACCCTCATGGCCCTCCCGTCCCAGACCGAACGATCCAGCTCCAGTGCACGCGTCTCTGCCTCCCGCACGGGCGGCGTTCCCAAGGCCGCCATCACTGCAGGCATCCTGATCCTCGCCGTCGGTGGCATCGCAGGGGCCGTGTGGTTCTTCGGTCGCACGCCCACGAACACCCCTGCAGTCACGCCCGGGACCGAAACCGCGGACAAGAACTCGACGTCCAAGCCCAAGGCACCGCCCGTCACGCCCGACGATGCAAACAAGCCCGGCCCGCGCGTCGGCTCGATCTCGCCCAGCGGTGGCACCAATCCCCCTGCACCCACGCCCGGCACCGGCTCGACGCCTCCCACCGTCCTCAACCAAGGCTCCGGCTCGACGCCCGCCCCTGCCCCTTCCGGCACCAACCCTGCGCCGACGGGCACCACACCCACCGGTACCACGCCCACGCCAGCCTCGGGCACGACGCCGACCGATTCGGGCAAGCCTGCACCGGTCAACGTCCTCAACCCCACCGGCGCGACGCCCACCCCTGCTTCGAGCACGACGCCCACCGACGGGCGTCCCGCCGGCCCCAGCGAGGTCCTCCCTGCTTCAGGCTCGACGCAGGACGTCCGCAACATGATCGCCCAGGGCGAGGACGCCCAGAAGAAGGGTGAACTCGTCCGTGCACGGCAGATGCTCAGCAAGGCGCTCCAGAACCCAAGCACCTCCCGCGCGGATCAGGAAACGCTCCGTACCTCATTGACCAAGATCAACGACGATCTCTTCTTCTCCAAGAAGATCACTTCGGGCGACCCGCTCGTCGAGTCGTACGCGATCCAGTCGGGCGACGCGATCTCGCGACTCCCCCGCAAGCGTGAGCTGGCGATCGACTGGCGGCTCCTCAAGCGCGTCAACGGCATGACCGACGACGACCTGACCCGCCTCAAGGTCGGTCAGAAGATCAAGCTGGTACGCGGGCCCTTCCACGCAGTCGTCCACAAGTCTGAGTACCGCCTCGACATCTTCTCCGGCTCCCCCGATGAGCCGGAAAACTGGGTGTACATCCGCTCGTTCAAGGTCGGCCTTGGCGAAGGCAACGGCACGCCGATCGGCAACTTCGTCGTCAAGAGCAGGCAGGTGAACCCGCCGTGGACGAATCCGCGCACCGGAGAGAAATTCTCCGCAGACGATCCCAAGAACCCCATCGGCGAATACTGGGTCGGCTGGGAAGGCGTCGGCCCCTCCGCTGCGTTCAAGGGCTTTGGCATCCACGGAACGATCGACCCCTCGTCGGTCGGCCAGCAGAAGTCCATGGGCTGCGTCCGCCTGCTCAACGAAGACGTCGCGATGGTGTACGAGTTCCTGACCGAGCGCATCAGCGTCATTCAGGTCAAGCCATAAAGCGTGGTGTGCACGCGGCCCCGAAAAAAATGCCCGGAAGATGGGCGCTTTGAATCGGGTTTTGCTTGGGAATCTCGGCGTATTGCGATCCAAGTTCTCGGACTTGGGTAAATACGCCATTGATCGCTTGTATCCGTTTTCGGTATGTTGATTTTCCTACAAGGGGAATAGGCTGTTTCGATCAAGCATTCAGCTTATTGGTCCGACGGAGGTGAGACCGCACGCCCTCTAAGGGAATTACGGGGCGGTGTGGTCCGCTTGGACCGGGAAGTTCAGTCGTCCTGCGTTTTCGGACGTTTGAAGGGATTCTTGGGGTGGGATGGGTTCTTTCAGTGTGAAGCATTAACCGACCACGCGTATCGCGGCCGGGATCGTGCGTCTCGATCAAACCTTCTGTGGGAAGGTCCTCGTTCCTTTATTTCGGAGATGAGTGTCATGTCGAACCGTTCTCGTATCGTCGCCCTCGCCATGGTCGCGGGCCTCTCGTCGGTCGCCTTCGGCAACCCGGACAACGTTGATACGGCGGCCCCCGCCGTCAAGGGCCCCCACTTCGTGATCAACGTCGCGGGCGGCGGTTCAACGAGCCGTTCGCTCACCGTTCACACCGCCTACGACAACGTTGACATCGAAGCAGCTGGCGTTCCTGCATACGCAGGCTCGACCAACGCCAACTCGCCCCTCCTGGGCGAGTGGATGACCATCGAACTTCCCCGCACGGGCCAGGGTAACCTCGGCACGTTCGGCCAGACGGTCGAAGAGTTCACGTTCGGGCTCTCGAGCGCATCCGGCGGCGTCTTCCACGACGTCGTGATCACCTTCTGGGATAACCCCCGCGCCTGGGGCGTCGACAACGTCGCCGGCAGCGGTGGTTTCCAGGCTTCGTCGACCTCGATCCTCGGCGCATTCCGCGTCAGCCTCCTCGAAGAGACCCCCACCTGGTCGACCTTCGGCTACTACACCATTACGGGCCTCTCCTTCCTCGACACCCCCATCATCCTCACCGACAACTACGTCGGCGTGACGATCGACACCTACTACCAGGGCACCGAGGATCGTGACCTGGCCGTCTACAACATCTTCAACTTCGATCAGAACGGCCCCATCGTCGGCTGGAGCGAAGACCGCTTCGCACGCGACGTTGATGCCAACGGCGTCATCACCGAGCTCGAGATGAACCGCGTCTTCAGCGGCGTCTCCGACCCCGCCAACATGTTCTTCAAGATCGGCGTCAACTTCTGCGATAGCGACTTCGACGGCTCGGGCTTCTCCGACACCGACGACTTCGACGCAATGGTCCAGGCCTTCCAGGCAGGCTGCTGATCGAACACCCGTTCGATCAATGACTGAACCATCAGTCTTGTGAAAACAACAACGCCCCGGCTTCACCGCCGGGGCGTTCTTTTTTCTACCTCATCTGCACATCACCCGCCGCGGGCTCTGCCCTCGACCGTCAGCGGCACCGCGCCGTACCGGTCGCTCGTGATCACCGGCATCGTGATCCGTGCAGGCTCGGGCGTCAGGCCCCTCCCGATCATCTCGCGCCGCAGAGCACCAGGGAGGTTGAACTCCATGTCTTCTTCCACAAGCTCGCGCTGCTCAAGCGTCGCGCCGTACCGCTCCACGAGCGTTCTGCAGAGTCCCGCGACCAGGTCCTCGGGTGCGCTGGCACCTGCAGTGACCATCACGCGCTCGCGCCCCGTCGGGAACCATGCAGGGTCCAGCTCTGAAACGTCATCCAGGAGATAGCCGGGCGTTCCGACATTGCGTGCGATCTCCGTCAGCCTCACCGAATTGCTCGAATTGCGGCTGCCGACGACGAGCACCACATCGCAATCAGGCGCGACCTTGCGCACTGCATGCTGGCGGTTGGTCGTTGCGTAGCAGATGTCGCTCGACGGCGGTTCCTTGATCTCGGGAAACGCACGCTTGAGCGCGTCGATGATCACCCCTGCATCATCCGTCGAGAGCGTCGTCTGTGTCAGGTAGACCAGCCGCGATGTGTCGTGCACGACAAGATCCGGTATGTCCTCGGGTGCTTCCACGACCTGGATCGCGTCGGGCGCTTCACCCGTCGTCCCGATCACTTCCTGGTGATTGCGGTGTCCCACGAGAAGGATCTGAAAACCCTGCCTCGCATACCGGATCGCCTCGGAGTGAACCTTCGTGACAAGCGGGCACGTCGCGTCGATCGCAAAGAGCTCAAGTGCGGCTGCACGGTTGCGGATCGCGGGGCTGATGCCGTGTGCAGAGAAGACCACGATCTTGCCCTTGGGGTCTGCGATCTCCTCCAGGCTCTCCACAAAGACCACGCCGCGATCGACGAACCGACCAACGACGTGCTTGTTGTGGACGATCTCGTGATAGACGTAGATCGTCTCGCCGGGGAACAAACCCAGAACCTGATCGACCACGTCGATCGCCATACGAACGCCTGCACAGAAGCCGCGAGGATGAACAAGGATCAGATGCACGGGTGATTAAAGGAGGCAAAGCGATCAGAGCCAATGTTCTATGTTTACTAGGAAACCGCGATCGTACGTATGCTGTTTGTATTCTATTTGCATATTTGCCGCTTTGTAGATTTGCGTCTGGTTTGGTTTTCTCCCCAATCCTTGTCAGTCGTTTGCGTCCGCGTGAGCGCGGGGCTAGGCTTTGGCCGTTCTGAACTTGAGTTTTTCTGCACGGTTTTTCACCAACGATCACGATTGTCGTCGAAAGGGCCGCGCACCTATGGGTCGTATGCGAATCGATCAGCTCGCACTACCTGTAGCGGGCCTCGTCGTTCTGGCGGGCGCGAGTGCCACATTCTGGCTCCCGTTGCTCACAGAGAGCACCTCGTCGTTCGAGCCCACTGCATACGCCAGCAGCGGGCCCGAGCAGGCTGCACACACAACCCACGAGTCATCACCAAAGACGCCCCAGGACCTGATCCGGTTCGGCAGCAAGACTGTCAAGCCACGCTCGGAGGGTGCGATCCGCGTCGCGTCGTACAACATCGAGAACCTTTTCGATGACAAGGACGACCCTGCACTCAGTGGTTCCAACGACGACAAGGACGAGACCAAGCCCCTGAGCCAGCTTGAAGGCGCTGCAGCAGCGATCAAGGCACTCGATGCGGACGTGATCGCCCTTCAGGAGATTGAATCGCTCGAAGCACTGACGTGGTTCCGCGATGGGTGGCTGAAGGACCTGGGGTACACGTACATCGCATCGGTGGATGCAGGGGATGCACGCGGTATCGAGCAGGCGGTGCTGAGCAGGTTCCCGATTCAGAACGTTCAGAACTGGCCGAGCGCGAAGCTTGAAGGCGTGCACCCCGAGAAGGCACCCGACGGCGAGCCCGGCACGCAGATGGTGCTCCATCGCTCGCCGCTCAAGGTCGACGTGGTCCTGGGCGACAACGCAAAGGCCCAGACGGTCACGCTCTTTGTCGTGCACCACAAATCGGGCTTCAAGAGCGCGTACTGGCGCGAAGCAGAGGCAGTGAAGGTTCTTGAACTGATTAAGGCGCAGGAGAAGGCCACGCCCGACCGCCCGATCGCGGTGCTGGGCGACTTCAACTCGATGCCCGACCAGCCTTCGATCCAGACCTACCTGACCGGCGGCCTTGTCGACACCCTTGCAGACCGCAAGGAAGGCGACCCGACCTCGATCACCCACGAATCAGGCAGGGTGATCGACCTGATCCTCTGCAACCAGGTCTTCGCCCAGCACATCGTGCCCGGCTCTGCATTCGTCATGGGCGTCCCTGCACGTCCCGAAGGTGTTGACTGGCGCACGACGCCTCCGCCTGTCGGTTACGCGAGCGACCATTACCCGGTCGTGGTGGATCTGAAATTCGACGGTGTCGTTCCGACATCTAAGCGCGATGTTCACATTCGTGAGAGTGGTAGCTGAATCTGACTCGTCTACGCTTGGGACCATTCCCGGTCTCGGCGATCGTGCATGCGTCTTTGCGACGAGTGGACCTTCTTTGTGACTGGTGGATCGGACTTCGTGCACAATTCGCGGGGCTGCACGGCGGAGTGACTCACTCACTCTGGTGGTTTCAGGAGATGTGATGGACCAGCTCAAGCCCAAGCACTACATCCTGCTCGTCGCGGCGGTCGCTGCACTTGCTGGCGGCGTCTATTTCTCGATGGGTGGGCCTGAGCCGGTGCTGAAAGACACAGTGGTTCTCGTCGACGTCGCGAGCGGTCAGTTGTACGAGTTCAACACAGCAAATCTCAGCGTGGTCATCCCCGCAGTGAACCCCGATTCCGGAAAGACCTCGTTGATGCCGGTGCGCAAGGAAGCAGACGGCAAGTGGCGTATTCCCAAGCGATATCTCGAATCGCTCTCGGAAATCTCAGACCTCGGCAAGGATGTGACGGATAAGAAGTCCGGTGAGGTCAAGGTCAGTTCCGAAACCCCGAAGTTTGTCTCTGACAGCGAACGCACCAAGCGCTGATCGCGGAGCCTGCCCCATGCAGACACGTAGCACCTCACGTCCGGCGGCTTTTACTCTGATTGAACTACTCGTCGTGATCTCGGTGATCGCGCTGCTTATCGGCATCCTCCTGCCGGCGCTCGGCGCAGCACGCGACACCGCACGTTCAATCGTGTGCCAGTCGCGTCTTCGCGGGCTCGGCCAGGGGCAATCGTTCTACATGGGCTCGAACAAGGACTACTGGGCTGGACCGAACACGTCGGGTGCCAAGGGGCAGTCTTTTACAGCCGATTTCAACCTCGGCGCCAACGTCTATTACGTTGGAGACCAGAGCCCCGCAACGCCCACCAGCACACACGATTGGATCAGCCCGACGCTCGGCGATTCGATGAACCTCTCTCCAAACAGAGCAGGCCGTACGCAGCAGATCTTCAACGTGCTGGCATGTCCTTCCGCCAGATTCCGCAACAACGTGCTTTACGGGAATGCGCCCGATAAATCGCACTTCACCAACCTAATCAACTCGGGCGAAGGCTACAAGCAGACGAGCTACCTCTCGCCCTCTGCGTTCCACTACAAGCCGAATGAAACCATCGCCAAGGCACAGAGGTACAAGGAACCGGGAAGTTCAGTTGCGGTGATTCTGAAGTACAACGAGTACCAGACGCCGGTACAGATCAACCCCAAGTTCCAGCCTCGCTTTGATCTGATCGGTGGTCAGCCTGCCTCGAAGATCCTTGTCGCTGACGGCACACGGTACTATGAGTCCGGCCAGCTCGACTTTGATATCGCACCTGCACCCAGCATCTTCGGGTCGTTTACCGATCCGGGCGCGCTTTTTCACGGCTCGACTGCGTACGGCCGCAGCTTCAAGGAAGCTCCCAACAATCTTCTTCTTTCGATCCGCCATCGCGGCGAGAAGATCAACGCAGCGATGTTCGACGGTCATGTTGAGACCCTCGCCAAGACTCGCTATTACGAGGATGCTTCGCTCTGGTATCCCGGTGGCAGCAAATTCAATGGCGGAGGCTCTGCGACACCTGAATCCATGAAGAAGTACAAGGACGGCGATTTCATCAACTGATCAAGATCGATCAGTCACAATTCAAGCCCACACCATCCGCACCCCGGCCACTCGCCGGGGTGCTTTGTTTGTATTTCGAAGTGCCGTGCCCGATTCTCATCGAGCACGACATTGGCTCAGCAGCCGTTCGTGAAGGCTGCCATGAACGCACTGTGATCATCGGTATCAACAAAGCCTGACAAATCGACATCCGCCGATTCGTCTCCAATGGTGAACGCCGCGGTAAACGCGTCGAGGTCATCTGTGTCGACGAATCCGGAATGGTCAAAATCAGCCCTGAACACCACGCGCTGAAGCACCTTGAGATCATCCGCGTTCAGCAGCCCATCAACGTTGGCATCGAGCTGGATCACGTAGTCCACATCACCGAACGTCGCGGTCGGGAAGGGGTACAGGAGTGGAAGATCGGTCGTACAGTCAACCAGACCGTCACCGTCAATGTCTCCAAGCAGCCCGGAGTCAATGTTGTCTGTAATCATCAAGTCGACCAGATCCGCATCAAACTCGTCAATTGCCCCACTGTTATTGAAATCGAAACGGAGCCAAGCGGGGTTTGTTGAGCTGATTTCAGCACGAATAGCTGCGGCATCGAGATAGTTGAATCGCCCATCACCGTTTGCGTCCATTGCCGCATCATCGAACATGAGCTGACCTCCGTCGATGGTCATCTCCAATTCCTCACTCTCGAACTCGGTCTCGAAAACGTAATCACCGGTGCCAGGATCGATAGTCATTCCAGGAGCGACAACCACGCCTCGAGAAGACATGATCGCAGTAGTGTGTATCTCCGCTGAACGACCGAGCCCGGCATTCAGTGCGACAAACGCATACATTCGGTACAATGACCGCAAGTACATGCTGGTCCATTCTGGTCCACTCTTTTGTTTAACTCGATACAGCGTGATTCCGCTGCCCACATCATCGAGTTCAAGCCAGTACCGCCCCGATGCATAGCCTCGCACATGGGCATCCCAGCGAGTGTTGCATTCGCATCGTGTTGGTCCCAATGCAGCGAAGCTGCCGCTCAGTTCCAGAATTTCTGTCCAGGTTCCGACTGATGGCATGTGAGATTTTGCAATTAAGTCAGCCCACACATGCGGCGACTCATTTTCACCCACGGATGCACCAACATTCACAAAACTCACGCCACCGCCGGGATCCGAAGGGAATGACCAGAAGAGGGAATCGCCGTCATCCACTCCCTGAGTTCTAAAACAGTTTGTCACACAACACGCTGCGGCCCGCTCCAGCTCCGCGTATGCAGTTCCGATTGTGACAAGCTCAGAAGCAGCCGTATTGATCACAGCAGTGGAAGACAAAAGCACGCTTAATTTTGATTCGTACTTCAGTTGGATCGGACCGCAATCGCCTGTTGGGCAACAAGGAGGCCAACTCTCTTGCCCCACCGCAGTTCCGCAAACTGTGGCAAGAACCATGGCGCTCACGAATTTCATCGCGTTCATGTACGACTCTCCAAATATCAGACAACTAAAGGACTGCACGACGCTCATGCAGGTACGTGCGAACATACCTCGTCAAAACCCCGCTAGATGAAATGGTGCTTTTTTTCAAGAATAATCAGTAATCACAAAAAGATTCTTAACCAATTTTCCTCGCCACCACATGAAACACATGCCAGTGCTTGGCGTTGCCCTCTGCGTCAAACCCGTCCTTCTCATCCTCCTCGAACTGCTCGATGGCCAGCCCCTCGAGCATTCGCTCAACCTCTGCTCTCGTCTGGTGCGAGCGACCTGCGATCGTCGCCCATGAATCTCGCACGCCGAAGAACTGACCGCAGAATCGCCCATGCGGGACGAGCACTGCACGGATCCATGACCACACCGAAGCAAACGCAGCGGGCGGAACGAATGGGAGCACGAAACTTGCGTTGACGAGATCGACGTGTGTGGGAAGGCACATTGAATCGCGTGCAGGGCCTTGTGCCTGGCAGGCGTGCCATGAGGCGGCTGCATCTTCGAGTGTCATGGATGTGAAGTGCAGGGCGGGGTGTTGGCTGACATAAGAAGAAGAAGAAGAAGAAGAAGAAGAAGAAGAAGAAGAAGAAGAAGAATGAGTAGTCACAGGCAGGACGCCTGTGCCACGAGATGTGGTAGGCGGAAAGGCGGCAGCTTCTTCCATGATTCTCTGCATGTACCCCGCTGCAGCAGGGTGCGGATCAATCGCGGCGACCGACCACCCGCGACGGAGAAGTTCGCGCGTGTCTCTGCCTTCGCCGCAGCCAAGGTCGAGCGCGAGGCGGAGGCGTCGTGAAGAGCCTGCCCCCGGCTGCTCGGAGCCGGGGGCAGGGCACCCCGAAGACGAATCGTCGCGTTCAAACGCGCACAATGCGTTCAGCAGCGTGTCGCGCGGCGGCTTGCCTGCAACCGCTGCGTAATACGTCGACCAATCTCGACCGCCGAACTTCGTCATGGGTTGACTGCTGGGCTGCGTGGACATGCAGTGAGCGTACACACCTTTGTGCAGTCAGCAGTCAGCTATCTGCAGACTGCATATCTCTGCTGCACGCCACCTGCCCCGGCTCAAAGCAGCCGGAGCAGGGCACCCAACTTCCAAGAGCGGGCTCGTGCAGCCCGCCGCCTGCAGTCCGCAGTCCGCTCGCTGCACTATGCTCCGCTTCCATGTTCCCCGACCTTCGATCATTCCTGGATGCACTGGCCCGCGAGGGCGAGCTTGCACGCGTTGATGCACCAGTCTCGCCGATCCTTGAGATCGCGCAGATCGCAGACGTCGAGAGCAAGTCGCGTGCACCGTCGCTGCCATCCGCCTCTGCACGTCGCAATGACCCGCGTTTTTGCGATCGCGGCGGGCGTGCATTGCTCTTCACCAACGTTGAAGGCTCCGAGATGCCCGTCGCGATCAACGTGATGGGGAGTTATCGCAGGATGGAGATGGCGCTGGGGTGTGCAGAAGGTTCTTCGGCCAAAGAAGGCGGCTTCGACGCGATCGCTGCACGGATCGGGGAACTCGTCAAGCCCGAGTTTCCGCATTCGATCGGCGATGCCTTCAGCAAGGCTCGCTCGATGCTCCCTTTGCTTTCGATCGGCCCGCGCCGCAAGCGCGGGATGGGTCTGTGCCAGGAGATCGTGCACACGGGTGATGCGATCGACCTCCGCAGGCTGCCGATGATCCGCTGCTGGCCCGAAGATGGCGACCCTGCTGCAGTGGGCTATCCCGCAGGGCTGAACGACAACGTCGAGGGCGTTGAATCGGGCGATGCGTGGGAGAAGAACTATCGCGGAAGGTACATCACGCTCGCGGGGATTCACACGATCCACGCGGATGATGCAGGGAATCCAAAGCCGCCGTCGCACAACATCGGGATGTACCGCGTCCAGCTCCTCGGCAAAAATCGCGTGGCGATGCACTGGCATATCCACCACGACGGTGCACGGCACTGGCGGAGTTGGAAGGCCAGGGGCGAGCCGATGCCGGTGGCGATCGTGCTCGGGGGCCCTAGCGTGCTGCCGTATGCAGCGACCTCCCCACTGCCGCCGGGGATCAGCGAACTCCTGATGGCAGGGTTTCTCAGCTCGTATTCCGGCGGACGCGGGCTTGAGATGGTCATGGGCAGGACCGTCCCGATCTGGGTCCCTGCGAATGCAGAGATCGTGATCGAGGGGTACGTGAGCCACGAGGCGGGGCAGATTGGATGGCTTCCGGGGAAGGAGCGGACTGCGGACGGCAGACTGCAGACTGCACGAGAAGAAAATCCAATTGGGTCGGGGGCTGTGCTGGAAGGGCCGTTTGGGGATCACACTGGTTTTTATTCGATGCCGGATCGGTATCCGGTGGTGAAGGTCACAGGAGTGACGCATCGGCGCGATCCGATCTATCCGACGACGATCGTGGGCTTGCCGCCGCAGGAGGATTACTACATCGGCAAGGCGACCGAACGCATCTTCCTCCCGCTCCTCAAGACGGTGGTGCACGACATCGAGGATTACGACCTTCCGATGTTCGGTGCGTTCCACAATGCAGCGATGGTGAAAATCAAGAAGAGCTACAGCTTGCAAGGCAGGCGCGTGATGCACTCGGTGTGGGGTGCAGGGCAGATGGCGTGGACCAAGTCGATCTTCGTGGTGGATGAAGACGTTGATGTGCATGACACGACTGCGGTTTTGCGCGCTGCAGCAAAGTGGTGCACGCCCGGTCGTGATACAGAGATGACACGCGGACCGCTCGATATTCTCGACCATGCAGCACCTGCAGTAGGCGTCGGCACCAAGATGGGCTTTGACTGCACGCGCAAGCAGATCGAAGAACTCGATACGGATGAAACGCTGGATGATCGCACGATTGCTGCGGAAGTGACTGCGAGCGACGCAGCGGAGATTTTGAACCGCGTGCAGGGCCTCGGGGGGATCCTGCGTTGTGAACTTCCAGCGAGCTGCGGGCACGGCTGGCTGTTTGCATCGATCAGGAAGCTGAATGCAGGGGATGGCACCCGTGCAGTGGCCTCGATTCTGGAAGCGATCGGCGAGATCCGTACCGGCGCGTCGTACGTCGTCGTCGTAAGCGACACGGTGGACGTTTCGAGCGTTGACAAGGCGATGTTTCACTGGTGCTCGAACTGCGACGTCGGGCGCGACACGCAGGAGGGCACGGATGCCACGGGGAGAGTGACTCGCCTGGGATTTGACGCGACTTCCAAGATTCCCGGGGATGAACGCAACGGAAAATCGGTCCGCCCATGGCCGCCGATCCTGAAAATGCGTGAAGAGATCGTTCAAAAGGTCAGCCAAAGGTGGCAGGAATACGGGCTGGGAAGTGTCAAATCAGTGCGTGCCTGAGAGGCTTTGGGGTGCAAAGATTGAACCTTCCCCCGAAAGGCACGCACCCTTATGGCAGAACCCAACGCACGCGGTGAAGGCACCTTTGACCGCATGGTGAAAATCCCGTCTGCAGACACCTCGCAGACGCGGCTTGCGGAGGATCCCAAGATCCTCGCGCAGTTCGATGAGATGATCTCGCACGTGGGCGGGATTCCCGGTTCGTTCAAGGGCAAGCTGGTACGCGATCTGATGATCGCGGGCCTCAAGCTTCTTCCAGACGGGCGCGACACGGGCGAACTCAAGCTGATGTCGTCTGCAGTGCGCGAGATGCGGTACGCGTACACCGTCTTTGCTCGCTACGCAGAGACGCACAAGGTCACGATCTTCGGATCTGCCAGGACGCCCGAGGACCACCCCGACTATACAGCGTGCGTCGACTTCAGCAAGCTGATGGCTGAAAAAGGCTGGATGATCATCACGGGCGCGGGCGGCGGCATCATGCACGCAGGGCACGTCGGACCGGGGCGCGACGCGAGCTTTGGCGTTGCGATCCGCCTGCCCTTTGAGACCAACGCGAACAAGGTGATCGCGGGCGACGACAAGCTGATCCACTTCCGCTACTTCTTCACGCGGAAGCTGATGTTCATCTCGCAGGCAGAGGCGGTGACGCTCTTCCCCGGCGGGTTTGGCACGATGGACGAGGCGTACGAGGCGATGACGCTGGTCCAGACCGGCAAGACGAGCATGGTCCCGATCGTGATGATCGAAGGCGCGGGCGGATCGTACTGGAAGACGTGGGACGAGTGGACGCGTTCGCAGCTTCTTGGCAACGGGTGGATCAGCCCCGAGGATACGAGCCTCTACTACCTCGCCAAGGACCCGCGCGACGCGGTCGACCACATCATGAAGTTCTACCGCAACTATCACTCGTCGCGGTATGTCGATGACAAGTACGTGATCCGCCTGAAGCACCCGCTGAAGGATGAGGACATCGCGCGGCTCAGCCAGGAGTTCGCGTCGATCATCAAGACGGGAACAATCACCCAGCGCGGGCCGTTTACAGAGGAAGACGAGTGGCCGCAGCTCCCCAGGCTTGCGTTCCATCACACGCGGAGCAGGTTCGGGCTGGTCCGCAAGCTCCTGGATCGCATCAACGAGTGCGAACCCGCCGCTGCATGGACACCGCCGACCCTGTGATGGACCCGCCCTGCGGCGAACGCTCGCAGGAACGTGCTGAATTGACGTGGACGATGACGATCCGCACTGCGACATCCTCGCGGCTCGAAAGTGGCACGGGCGTGCTGCGCGTGCTATCGCGCGGGCTGCGTGGATTGCGTGGATTGGCAACCGTGTGCTGTGTCATGCCACTCGCTGCATGCGAAACCGAGCAGGAAGTTGCACCATCTTCTGTTCGAACGTTCGGCGACATCCAACTCCAGGAAGTCCGTGCACCCAATGAGGGGATGGACGTTGAGTTCTGGGTCACCGACCTTTCGTCTGCAGGGCTCGGACGTGCGCTGGCACCGTTGAGCAGCACGATGCTCGGCGGAAAAACCGCTGAAGTCTGGCGGTCCAACGGGCTTCGCATCTATCGCGTGGCAAGCACGGAAGGCAAGCGCGTCGCTGCATCGCTCCCGATGCAGGGGCAGGTTCGTCGTGATGCCCTGCCGATGCTCGAACGCTGGACGCCCCTCGCGACCGGCAGGAGATGGAACGACGGGCTCGACATCTGGCTCGATCAGCAGAACTGGGGCGATTCTGGTGCTTCATCGGCGCTCATGGTGAGCATGGGGAAGCTCAGCCTCACGCCAGGTTCGCTCCGGCTCCTTGCTCGCAACTGGGTCGTCGCAGGGACGGTCGATCCGCTCGCGGGCGGTCAGTCTGGAGGCTCGCTCCCCGCAGCCATGCTGGTCCAGCTTGTTCCGCAGCACGCAGAATCGAGGCGATCAGGCCCATCTGATCTGTTCACCGGCCCGACGCTCTCGTCACCGCGCGAGGATGGGCAGGTCTTTGACCGGCTCTCGATCGAGCTGGTGTGCGAACCCGGAGAGATGCTCCTCATCGTCCCCGTGCATCCGCGCGAAGAGCTGGTGGAATCCACTCAGCGGGGTTCACCTGCTCAAGAGGCAAGCGAGGCCACCGGTCCCTCCACGATTCAACCCGTGCCACTGATCGAGCCCAAGCTCATCGATGAGTCCGCCCCTGCTTCCGCGCAGGATGGCCCCGCATCACAGAACAACCAGCCGAGCACTGCAGGCCCGAAGGTTCCCGACCTTCTCACGCTCGGCGAAGCGATGCTGACCGACGCCACGTTCGGCAAGGGTGCACGTCGAAGGGTGATTATCGCGATCACGCCGCGCGTTCCTGATCGCTTCGAACCGCTCGGCCCCGCGCCGGCCCCTCCTGCAACTGCAGGCGAGTCGAATATGCCGGTCCGGTAATCTTGAGAACCTCGTGCAGTTCACAGGTCGCCCAAGACACAGCCCAGAAGGTCCGATTCATATCAGACGATGCTTCGCGTAGACCTGTCCGGGGCACTCCCGGGAATGAGACTCGCCATGCCGATCCACCACCCACGCAGACCGGGTGGTGTTCTCCTTCGCACCGGCTACGAGCTCGACCAGCACAGCATCATCCGCCTGCGCGAGCTTGGCGTCCATGAAGCATGGATCGAGTGCCCCGGCGTTGAGTTCATGGCCGACTTTGTCTGCCCCGCGATCCACTCTGCATGCCACGAACTGGCCCAGTCGATCTCTGGCGCGCTGGTCCCATCCGCTGCAGGTGCGGATCCTTCGCTCGACTTTCGTTCGTACAAGCGGGCGATCGTCTCGCTTCTTGAAAAACTCGGCGAGAACAGATCTGCTGCGTTGTTCCTCGGTGAGATCGGGAGGAGCGGCAGTGCATCGCTCCGCCATGCATGCAACGTCTCTCTTGTGAGCGTGCTCATCGGCCTCAAGCTCGACTTTTATCTCATCAGCGAGCGTCCCAAACTCTCTGCATACGAAGCCAAGGACGTCTCGAACCTGGGCGTCGGTGCATTGCTCCACGACATCGGCATGATCGGGCTCCCGCGCGCCGCGCTCGATGCGTGGCACATGACCGGCAATGACACGGACCCGGTCTTCCGCTCGCACATCCAGCGCGGGTACGACCTGGTTCGCGATCGCGTGGATCCCTCTGCAAGTGCAGTGGTCCTCCACCACCACCAGCGGTTCAATGGCGATGGCTTTCCCGAGCTGCAGTATCCAGGCCCGGGGCGTGCACTCCACGGTTCAGAGATTCACGTCTACGCACGGATCGCTGCCGCTGCAGACATGCTTGATCGCCTTCGCCACCCACGCGAAGTGGGCGATGCACCCGACGACAAGCCGCAGCGCCCGATGGTCGAAGCGCTCTCGATACTCCTCTCTGAGCCGTACCGCTCGTGGCTCGACCCGGTCGTGCTCCGTGCGTTGCTCACGGTCGTTCCACCGTACGCACCGGGCACGCGCGTGACGCTCAGCGATGGTTCCGAGGGCGTCGTGGTCGGATGGAATCCATCAGACCCCTGCAGGCCAATCGTGGCGGAAATGGTCGCACCGCGCAGGACGAGCACACCCTTCCCCCGCGCAACGAGTGTCCACATTGATCTCACCTTGAATCGCGATATCTCGATCACGCGATCTGAAGGATGCGATGTCGCTGCGTTCAACTTTGAGCCCTTGCCCATGACCGTGCCCGAGCAGATCGCTGCAGGGAACGTGGTCAAAGCAGTCACTGCGTGATGCACGTGCGCTGGGAACGCATGATCGACATGGCATCGTGACGTTGGGTGCACCAGTAAGACCGGGTGCCTCTATGTCCTGCTGCTTTGAGCAGGGCACGCACGAGATGTACGAACCCGCAGCGCAAGCAAGGGAGTACTACCGATTCTCCAACCATGCATTACACAGTGCTCGCGCACTGGGCTATCGAAAGGCGCTGCTTCGCAGCTCAGGAACCAAGACAAGATGCAAGAACGCAAGGGCACGTGAGTTTGCTGTGCCGCTGTGCCGCTGTGCCGCTGTGCCGCTGTGCCGCTGTGCCGCTTTCAGATGATGCACGCTACGACGACCTGTGCGACCGGCTCAATGACCCTTCGTCGCGCGGAGCACCTCGTCCACGGTCGTCAGGCCCTTGGTGACCTTCTTCAGGCCGTCCTGCTGGAGCGTAACCATGCCGCGCTCGATGCAGATGCGGGTGAATTCGGGTGCACTGGGATTGCGAGCGATGATGTCGCGGAGCTGGTTGTCGACGGCAAGGAGCTCGTAGAGACCGACTCGGCCGGAGTACCCGATCTTGCGACATTTTTCGCAGCCCTTGGGCGTCCAGACCTTCTCGTACTCCATGCCCTGCATTTCGAGATACTCGCGCATCGTCTCGGGCGGGGGCTCCTGCACCTTGCATGCAGGGCAGAGCCTGCGGATCAGTCGCTGCGCGAGCACTGCATTGACCGCGGCCGATGCAAGGAAGGGTTCGACGCCGATGTTCACAAGTCGCGTGATCGAGCTGGGCGCGTCGTTGGTGTGAAGCGTCGAGAGCACAAGGTGGCCCGTGAGCGCGGCCTGCACCGCGATCGTCGCGGTCTCGTGATCTCGGATTTCGCCGAGCATGATGACGTCAGGGTCCTGGCGAAGGAGGGCCTTGAGAGCCTTGGAGAACGACATGCCGATCTTGTCGTGCATCTGCGTCTGCGTGATGCCGTCGAGGTGATACTCGACCGGATCCTCGACCGTCGAGATGTTCATCGACGACTTGTCGAGCTTGCGCAGCGAGGCGTACAGCGTCGTCGTCTTACCCGAGCCGGTCGGGCCCGTCACCAGGACGATGCCGTGGGGCGATTCGATCTGCTTGCGCCACACCTCGAGGATGTTCTCGTCAAAGCCGAGCTGCTCGAGCTCGACGTTGATCGACTTGGTGTCGAGGATTCGCATGACCGTCTTCTCACCGTACCCGTTGGGCAAGGTGGAGACGCGAAGGTCGAGCTTTCTGCCTTGGACCATGCACCGGATGCGGCCGTCCTGCGGAAGACGGCGCTCGGAGATGTCCAGGTTCGCCATGATCTTAAGGCGGCTCGTGATCGCAGCGCCCATCGAGCCGGGCGGGTTCATCATCTCAAAGAGTTCACCGTCGATACGGAAGCGGACGCGGACCTTCTTCTCCGCAGGCTCGACGTGGATGTCGCTCGCGCCTTCCTTCACCGCGGTGTGGATGATGTGGTTGACGTACTTGATGACCGGAGATTCAGCTGCTTCCTTCTCGAGGTTCAGCTCTTCGGCCTTCTTCGCCTCGACCTGGACGTCACCCTCGCCGACCTCGGCGAGCATCTCTGAAAGGTCAACTGCCTGCTCTTCTTCCTTGGGGCCGCCGACGATCTCCATCACGCCGCGCACGTCGAACGCAGGCGTCATGACGAACTTCACGCCGCCGACCTTCAGGCGTTCTTTGATCTCATCGACAAGGAAGACGCGACGCGGATCGGGCGTGCCGATCACGACGCGCGTGCCCTCGACGCGGAGCGGAACGACCAGGTGCGCCCTGCAGAAGTCTGCAGTCAGGCGCTGAAGGAGCGTGCCGTCGAAGCCGCCTGCAGTACCAAGATCCAGGCGGATTCGCTCGAACGGAATGCGCGCGTGGATCGCAACGCACTCAAGCACTGCAGCCTCGTCGGCGCCGTTCTCAATGAGGATGTCCGCCAGGCGCTTGTTGGGCGACTGCTTACAGATCTGCTGGGCGGTCTGAAGGCGATCACCCGTGACCGCGCCGCGCGTTGTCAAGAGTTCTTCAAGCGACATCCCGGCCATGTTGATGGGACTGCTTGGACCCGCTGCATCGGTGATCGCGTTGCGCTCATCCGCAGGATCGTAGAGCGTTCGTGATGCAGGGCCGACGGAAGATTCGCTCGCGGGCGGGCTCGCAGGCTGGTTGCCCTGCTTGCCTGCAGGCTTGCCGCCGCTTGATGCGGTGGCATCGTCATCATCCTGCGCTGGCCGCGCCTGCACGGGCGAATCGGTGTAGAGCCGCTGGTTGGCTGGTGCGGAGGGGATCGGTGAGTAGGCCTTGTCTGCAGGTGCAGCGGCGGGCTGTGCTGCAGGGGCATCGGCGGGGGTCTGGAGAGGCTTGGACTGCTTGCGCTGGGCGCGCTTGGCGTCGTCGTCGTTCAGGCCGAGCTCACTGAGGATGTCATCGATGTTGTGCTTGGCCACGTACGGATCTTTCTGAAGCCCCGCCCACTCTGGTCTTACTTTGACTTCTTGTTCGAACGCTTGCCCACTGCCTTGGGCGATGTCTGGCCGATCGTCAGCTCGTAGAGCTGCTCGTCGACCGCGACGGTGACAGTTCGGCCATCGATCCCGGTGATGACGAAGATCTCATCGACCGTGTCGCCGATGCGGAAGGTCTTGTCGCCGATGCTGGCGAGGTACTTGCCGCCGCCGCCAACGATGCCGTTGAGCTTGAGGTTGTTGAGGGCGGTCTCAAGGTTCTGCTGGCGGCGAAGGCGTTCCTGCTCCTCGCGTGCAGCGCGTTCCTGCGAATCGTCCTTGACCTCTTCCTTCGCGGGCTGGAATGCCTTGGAAGCGAGGCTGAAGGGGTTCTTGGCGGGGCGTGCATGGTCCTGCTGCGCGAGCTTCTGGCTGTTCTCAAGCTCTGCCATCACGATCGAAAGGCGGTTGCCTTCCTTCGATGCAGCGGTATCGACGGGAACGAACGACGCGTCGGTCTCGAAGGTCATCCCTGCCTTCATGCCGATCTGGCGCATCGTCGCGAGTGAACCCAGGCCGACGACCAGAACGCCCGCGGCAACCACGAGGTGGAGCGGGACCCGGCGCTTGCGGCGCGTGGGCAACGGGACAAAGTCTGCCTGCTTATCGCTCGAGCGAAGCTCCGAGAGGAACGAGGATGTTTCCTCCTTGGGCGCGTGCTCGGCGGACTGCGGAGTGGCGTTTGTGCTCACTTGCCACCTGCCTTCTTCTTGGTCGGCGCGCCGGGCGCCGCGGCGATCGCTGCTGCGTTGGCCGCCGACTGCTGGTAGTAGATGCTGAGCGTGAACTCGGCCTTCATCTGGCCGTCGCCCTTGTCATCTCGCTTGAGAACCATGTTGGAGATGCGGGTGATACGCGGGAGCTTCTCGACGCGCGAAAGGAAGTCGTAGAACCCCTCCCAGTTGCCCGAGAGCGTCATGTCCAGCGGCTGCTCCATGTACATCGCTTCCTGCCGCGGCTTGACGTTCGCGACGGTCGGCGACTGGAGGCTGCACTGGACGGCGACGTCCGATACCTGGCGGACGATGCTGTCGACTTCCTTGTCGCTGGGGAGACGATCCTCGATCGTCTTGATCCTGCGATTGATGTCGTCGTTGGCCTTGACGAGGTCCTGGTTCTTGCTTGTGTAGGCCTTAAGCTTCTCAAGAAGCTCACGCTTGTGCGCGATCTCGCGCTTGGCGGTCTCGATCGCGGTGTTCTGCGGGCGGAACACAAGCCACCAGCTCGACAGCGGGATCGCAAGCAGAACCGCACCGATCAGACCCTCTCGGGCTCCAAGTTTCATTCCTGGTTACTCCTTGTTCGAACCCGATGCCTTGTCGGTCTCAACTTCGGCGACCTGCGCCTTGGCGGGTGCGGTTGCGGTGCGAAGCTGGGCGATGATCTCAAACTTGCGAAGTTCCTTGCCGTCGATGTCCGTCTCGCGGATGTAGACGAGGTCGGCATTCTGGAGAAAGTCGCACTCCTTCAGCCTCGCGAGGAAGTCCGCGACCTCGGTGTTGACGGTCGTGACGCCGCCGAGCGTGAGGCGGTAATCAAACTTGGGGGGCGCGATGCGCTCACGCGGCGGAGGAGCAGGCTCCTTTGCCGCGGTCTTGGCGTCGCCCTTGCCCTTGGTCTTGGACTTGTCGGTGCTCTTGGCGGCGGTCTTGGAGAGCGTGCCGACCTTCTGCGGCCCCTTCTTGCCCTTGGCTTCCT